>Ga0137306_101983_pt1 | contig 18507 bp, 15 predicted proteins | sample Inofroosms_March_FD_97187 | JGI IMG/M metagenome (GOLD analysis project Ga0137306, IMG submission 97187) | Mouse cecal microbial communities from Vienna, Austria - N-Acetylneuraminic and N-Acetylglucosamine D2O microcosms_March | ecosystem: Host-associated > Mammals > Digestive system > Large...
TTTTTTTGAAAGATAGAGGTAGATAAAAACTATTTTGAGTGCAAAAAGTTCTATACAAAGTGATAAAAAGTCAATATAATAGTTTTAATACCATATGGTATATGCTTAGTATACTGATGTGTTGATAAAGAGAGAATTATAGAAATTTGTTGGTTGAGAGGGCTGCATAGATTTGGTATTTGTATAATATGGGGAAGGAAATCCAAATATGAAATATATGGATTGGTATAAAACAGAAGAGACTTTATATACAAATGATGGAAATAAGATAAAAGTTCTATGTTTGGATTCACAGGATAATGACGAAATTCTGGATGAATGGGCGATGCATTTCAGGGAGAATTACCGTTCACTGGATGATTTAGATTTTGACAGGCATGGTACAGGAAAGACAAGGGAAGAATTTCTAGAAAATGATGTATTTCCTGACAAAAAATAAAGCCAGGACCATCCACCAGAGTTGGGGATTTTTGTGAGCTTCTGCTTGCAGATTATATTGAATTTATATGTAATTATTATGTGCCAAGAACAAGATATTGCAGGAAAAAAACCGGAACATGTCTTCACCTGGAAGCGATGTAATAGGGTTTAAATCAGGTCCAGATATTTCGCCAAAAGATGAAGTCTTTGTAATTGAAGTTAAAGGTCTGGCAAATTCTAAAAGCCGTATTAAAGGATATGAGAGGCTACAAAAAGCCATTGATGATTCAAGCAAGGATATAACCAGATATTCAGAGTCTTTAAATGCAATTAAACGGAGGCTTAAGGATGCGGGAGAAAAGGATAAGATATCTTTGATTGAACGATTTCAAAATTATGCTGATAGGGGATACATCAAAGTACTATTTGAAAAAAGTCCGCGCCAAAGCGAAGCTATATGAATATCATATTCCCGAAAATTCACATGGAGTTCCAGAGTGTTAGCTTTGCAGGTTGGGGATAACATTGATTTAGGGATTAATGGAGTAGATTCAGTTTTGACACAAATCCTAAAAGGATGTAGTCATATAGATTATTAATGTATTATAGGGGTGATGGGGTTATTTGAGAATTAGATGGGGAAGTATAGGGGAATCATGAAATACGCTATTGATAGATATGAGATGGGGTGAAACAAGAGGTTAATGCAGATATATTTTATAAAATAAATTTCCCTATAATCATTCAAATAATTTTAGATTGTGGATAAACGTTAAAAATTCTAAAAAATAAGATAAGATTCTGTAAAATGGAATTAACAGATAATGCATAATTCATGAATTTTAGCCAAATTTTATGTCTGGTAATACTAAAAAAGTGATTAGCAAAGCTAGCTCTCATACGATAAAGAAGTATGAATTGGTCGAGGAATATGTTAAGTCGCGGGTGTAGAAGATGATGTTGAACAAGTTCTGCAATGGTTTGATATTCGATAGATTGCAAGAAGGCGAATTTCTACGCAGAGAATCGGCAGTTTTATAATAAACAAGCGGCGGAAGTGATGGTCTTCTGTAGAGAACGCGATATTACCTATCACATAAAAGTGGAGACAATAAGAGAACAAAGAGGTAAAAACCATGGCATTACTACATGATTTAATTCAGCAGATCGATGATCCTGCCCTTCGAGAAAGAATCCTGCAAGAAACCGATAAATTAGTGAAGCAGAAAAAATTTGGCTTGGTATTTGAAGAGCATCTGCCAGAATGCACCCCGCTTTATGATGTACCAATTCGTGTCGGCTCCAAGGTCGCGCTGAAGACGGGCTATGTCAGTGATATCTATACCGTCATCAAGATTGAAGACGGCGAGGTGTTGTGCGACCGCCGGGAAACGCACGAGAAAAAGACCTTCCATCTGGATGAACTTGTAGAAGTGGCAGAATTTGGTGAACCGATTTATCCCACGCTTAAGCTATTGGATACGGTAGAGAACGCTCCGGACAGCGACCTTTGGCATATACTTATCGAAGCGGACAACTATCATGCCCTTCAGCTGCTGGAATACCTCTATGCAGAAAAGGTGGATTGCATTTACATTGATCCGCCCTACAACACCGGAGCGAAAGATTGGAAATACAATAACGATTATGTGGACAGCTCCGATGCCTACCGCCACAGCAAGTGGCTATCCATGATGGAAAAGCGTCTGAAGATTGCCAAGAAGCTCCTGAATCCGAAGGATTCCGTTCTCATCGTTACGATTGATGAGAAGGAGTATTTGCATTTGGGATGCCTCCTGGAAGAACTCTTTCCAGAAGCAAATATGCAAATGATTAGCAGTGTTATCAATCCTTATGGCACACAACGGTTGAACGAGTTTTCCAGGAACGATGAGTATATTTTCTTTTTAATGTTTGGAAAATCTCATCCTGCGGGAGTTGTTTCTGGTGAGGAGCCATCGAATCAAACATATTGGAAAACATTTAGGCGAGGCGACTTGGCTTCCAGAAGAGGGCAGCCTAAAGGCGGACGTGCACAATTCTATCCAATTTATGTGGATAAGAAAAGTAACAGGATTGTAAAAATTGGAGATCCTATTGCTCCAGAAGTAGACAGACAGTCGGTTCCGGAAATTGAGGGGTGCTACACGATCTTTCCTTTAAGAGATGATGGCACGGAAATGAACTGGTGTACCAGAAAGGAATCCGCAGAAGAGTTGTTACGACAAGGGTATATCAAGGCGGGGAGGTATAATGAGAATACCGAGCAGAAATGTCCTATTTCTTATCTGCGTTCTGGAACAGTTGGGGATATCAAGGATGGGAAATTGGTTGTTGATGGATATGATAAAGATGGTTCCATTATTGCTCACTATGTGACAGCGAAAGAACAGATGCCCCAAACAAATTGGCGGATTAAGGAGCATAGCGCCCGTGACTATGGAACGAATCTGATAAGATCCATCTTCATCGAAAAAAGATTTATTTTCCCTAAGTCGCTCTATGCAGTTCGTGATTGCATTGACTTATTCGTTCGAAATAAACCGGATGCACTTGTGTTGGATTTCTTTGCCGGATCTGGTACTACTCTTCATGCGGTTAATCTGTTGAATGCGAAAGATAATGGAAACCGAAGATGTATCATGGTAACCAACAATGAGGTATCTGCAGATGAAGCGAAAAACATGAATGAACAAGGACTAAAGCCTGGAGATCTTAAATGGGATGCCGTTGGCATTGCCAGATATGTAACTTGGCCGCGTACTATCTGTAGTATCGAAGGTCACGATGTAAATGGGAAAGCACTTAAGGGGAAATATCTTGAGCTTGAAGTACCTATGGCTGACGGATTTAAAACAAATGCGGCTTTCTTTAAGTTGGCATTCCTCGACAAGACCTCAGTCGCTCTTGGAAGGCAGTTCAAAGAGTTGCTCCCGGTGTTTTGGATGAAAGGCGGAGCTATTGGTGGTTGTCCGTCCATCAAATCTGACAAGCTGCCGGAGATGCTTATTCTTCCGGTAAACAAGATGGCCATCCTCATAGATGAAATCTTTTACTTTGAGTTTGATGAAACCCTTCGGCAGTATCCAGAGATCAATACGATCTTTATTGTGACGGATTCCGAAGTGGCATACAGGACAATGATACGTACTTATGACGGAAAGGACTGCTACCAGCTTTACCGAGATTATTTGGACAATTTCCGTATCAATACAGGGAGGTAATCATGAAAGTTGAATTATTCCCATTTCAGAAGAGGGCTCTTGCCGATATCCGCATGAAAACAGCGGAGGCGATGGGAAGCTATCACCGCACGCATGCGCCGCAGGTGGTTTCCTTTACCGCACCAACGGGTGCGGGAAAGACGATCATCATGTCAGCCTTGATGGAAAGTATACTGTATGGAGATGAATCCTATGCAGAACAGCAGGATGCGATAATTGTCTGGCTGTCGGATTCTCCTCAGCTGAATGAGCAGTCAAAGCTGAAGATTGACTCAAAGGCAGACAAGATTCGTCTGTCGCAATGCGTCACGATTTCGGAGGCGTCTTTTGATAGAGAAGTTTTTGAGGACGGACACATTTATTTTCTTAACACGCAGAAACTCTCGGTATCTTCGAAGCTCACCAAGAATGGCGATGGCCGTTCCTATACAATTTGGGAGACATTGGCCAATACTGCTCGCGACAAAAGCGATCGGCTTTATTTTATCATTGATGAGGCGCATCGTGGCATGCAGGGACGGGAAGCTAGTAAGGCGTCTACCATTATGCAAAAGTTCATCAAGGGCAGTGCCTCCGATGGCATCCCGCCCATGCCGGTTGTTATCGGTATGTCTGCTACGACGCAACGGTTTAATGCACTTGTCGAAGGTACATCTTCTACGATCCATAAGTCCATCGTTACCTCAGATGAAGTCAGGGTTTCCGGTTTGTTGAAGGACAGGATTGTCATTACTTATCCGGAGGAGAGTTCCGTCAATAAGGACATGGCCATCCTTCAGGCGGCTGCGGATGATTGGAAAGAAAAATGGGAGCATTGGACACAGTATTGCTTTGAGCAACACTATGCTTATGTCAATCCGGTTTTAATTATTCAGGTGCGGAACGGCTCCGGCTCCAAACTTACAGATACCAACTTGGACGATTGCATTGCCAAGATTGAAGAAAGAACAGGCTTCAAGTTTGAAGCAGGACAGGTTGTTCATACCTTTGGCGGTACGAATGCCTCTATTCAGGTGAACGGACTTGAGGTGCGGTATGAGGAGCCTTCTCGTATTGTGGACGATAGAAACATTCGAATGGTGTTCTTTAAGGAAAATCTTTCTACGGGCTGGGACTGCCCGCGAGCAGAGACTATGATGTCCTTTAAGCATGCGAGCGATGCGACATACATTGCACAGCTCCTTGGACGCATGGTCAGGACTCCTATGCAAATGCACATTGAGGTGGATGATGTTTTGAACGATGTACATCTTTATTTGCCGTATTTCGATGAGGCTACGGTCAAGGATGTTGTGGAAGCTTTGCAGAGCACAGAAGGTGGCAATATTCCGGCCGACATTTATGGGGAGCCTCTGTCTGATAGAAAATTCGAGACTCTGACCGTGAAAATGAAAAAGAAATCAGGCGATAAATTCCCTGGACAGATGACACTGGATGTCTTTGCAAATCGCATCACAGAATCACCTGCGCTATATGAAGTAAACACAGATGCTGCCAGAAGTGGAAGCCCTACATCGGGTATTCAGGTAATTCCAGTCCAGCAGAACTTTCAGCCCGCTGGGGGAATGGTTACAACAGCTGAAAGCAATCCTGTTCTTGCTCAGGAAGAAACACCAGATGACCTGTTTGATCGCGAGGCAGTTATGAAGTTCATCAATGACGCAGGATTGCTCTCATACAATGTTAGAGCACTTCGGATCAACGACTACCTGAAGTCTCTCTTTCGGATGGCGCACCTACTCAGTATGTCAAGATTATATCGAGAGGCTATCCGTGAAGTTCAGAATAAGATCGTCCAGATGATCCGTGACTATGTGGATGACCTGAAGGCAAAGGGCAAGTACGATGAGTTAGTTCAGGAAGTAAAGCAATTCAAACTCGCAACGCAGATATTCGATGCTTTCGGCGAGACCGTGGATAATTACTCAGTGCATGATATATTCACCACCACGGATACTGATATTGAGCGTCAATTCCAGATGGCAGATACAAAGCTGGGACGCGAAGGGATCGGTATGGCCTACGGCAATAAGTACATGGACATGGAGGATCTGACCGCTTTTAAGGTGGATGTCATCCTCTTCGTTGCTGACGAGGACTGCATGAATAAGCTTCATAAATATGCGGAGTCGCGCTTTCATAATCTGAATGATGACTATCGCAGATATATTGCCACAATCGATTCGGAGAAAATCCGCAGAGACTATGACAGCATCGTTTCCGATGGCGATGTGGTGAGTAAGCATAACTTCCGTCTCCCGGAGACGATTCAGGTGCCGCACGAGACCGGCGGTAAGGAATATCGAGATCACCTTTTTGTCAGTGACACGACTGGCGTGGCTACGATGAAGCTGAATACGTGGGAGGCCGGAGTTATTGCGGAAGAAGAAAAAAGGTCAGACTTCGTCTGCTGGATCCGGAATCCGTCCAGAGCTTCTTGGGCTCTCTGCATACCTTATGAGATAGATGGAGAAATAAAGCCTACATACCCGGATTTCATTGTAGTCCGTGAGGACAAGGTACTTGGCTATGTTATCGACATTCTTGAGCCGCACAATCCAGATTTCAAGGACAATCTGGGAAAGGCAAAGGGATTCGCAGAGTACGCGAAACAGAATCCGGGCGTCGGTAGAATCCAACTGCTCCGATTGAGCAAGGACGCATCCGGAAAAGACCGCTTCAAGCGTCTGGATATGTACCGGACGGCAATTCGGGATAAGGTGCTAGGTGCTGTAAATAACGACGAACTGGATCACATTTTTGATACAGATGGATTTTTTGAGTAAGGTAGTGGAGAAAAAAGGAAGACAAAATTATTAAAATGGAGAAAAGAATATGGAAAAGTGGTTATATGTAATGACAATAAAAAAGGGGAAATCTTATAACAAGGTTACAAAAGCCGTAATAACCAGACATGTAGAAAACTTGAAGAATTTAGATGCTGAGGGAAAAATAGAACTTTGCGGCCCATTTAAAGGTTATCCTGGGGTTGCCGGCATGGTTATTTTTAAAGCACAAAGCTATGAGGAGGCGGAAGCTTTATGTAAGTTAGAACCACTTGTTGCTGAGGGATATGCGACGTATATCCTCGCAGCTTTGCAGGTGGCTGACAAAGAAAATAACTATTTGCTATAATAAAAAGATCTATGCTAAAAAGGAGGAGAATCATTATTATGTTAGAAATCGGAACAAAAGCGCCAACATTTTCTCTGCCGGATCAGAATGGACAGATTCATACTTTGGAGGAGTACAAGGGCAGAAAAGTAGTGTTATATTTTTATCCCAGGGATAACACGGCGGGTTGTACAAAGCAGGCATGCGGTTTTGGAGAGCGGTATCCTCAATTTCAGGAGAAGGGGGCCGTGGTGATCGGTGTCAGTAAAGACAGTGTGGCATCTCACAAAAAATTTGAAGAAAAGTATAAGCTTCCGTTTATTCTTCTTTCGGATCCGGAGCTCTCCTGTATTCAGGCATATGAGGTATGGCAGGAAAAGATGAATTATGGAAAAGTGTCTATGGGGGTGGTTCGGACCACTTATCTGATTGATGAAAACGGCGTGATTGTCAAGGGTTTCAGCAAAGTAAAAGCGGCGGAAAATCCGGCTCAGATGCTTGAAGAGTTGGAAAAGCTGCAGGACGTATGAAGATAATTATTTCGCCTGCGAAAAAGATGAACCTGGATACGGATTCTTATGATATCAGGGGAGTTCCGGAATTTAAAGAGGATACAAGAATTCTCATGGAAAAGATTCGCTCTTTATCTTTTTCGGAGGCGAAGGCTTTATGGAAGTGTAATGATTCGCTTACTAGATTAAATTATGAGCGATTTCAGTCTATGAATCTGGAAGGAGCATTGACACCGGCGATTATGGCATATGAGGGCTTACAGTATCAGCATCTGGCTCCGGCAGTGCTCACAAAAGAGGCTCTTTCCTATGTGGAAGACCATCTGTGTATTTTGTCGGGATTTTATGGCCTTTTGAAAGCTTTTGACGGGGTTACGCCTTACCGGTTGGAGATGCAGGCAAAGTTGATGGTGAAAGGCTGTAAAGATCTTTATGATTTTTGGGGAGATCGATTATACAAAAAATTATGCGATCTCAATAAAAAGTTGCCGGATGGGGATTCCGTGATTATCAATCTGGCATCAAAGGAATATTCCCGGTGCATTGAGAATTATATCACAGATAAAGAGCGTTTTGTCACAGTAGAATTTGTTCAGATCATTGACGGGAAGAAGAAACAAAAAGGAACTCTAGCGAAGATGGCCCGAGGAGAGATGGTACGTTTTATGGCGGAAAAAGGGATTGTCGATCCGAACGAAATGAAAGATTTTTGCTGGTTAGGATTTGCATATTCTGAGGAATTATCAGAGGAAAAGAGATATGTGTTCAGAAAATTGGAGGAGGATGGGGAGGGGATAAAATCTGTTGATATCTGAAAGAATAGCGGCTGTTCTAGAATTTGTTTTGGGACAGGTTTTAGGAATGGTAAGTGATACGGGAAAATGTAAAATAACAGATATCAAAAAGGATATCGGGTTGCGCCGGCAGATGGAAGAGATTGGCGAATTTATCTGTATGCATGTGGAAGCGGGGTGCCAGGATGAATTGGCAGAAAAGATACAATCCATATTTTCTAAGGACGAGATCGATCATTTGTATGAAAAGATAAATGATAAACCGCAGTTTATTTGGGCGCAAGAGTTAAGGGAGCAGCTGAAGAACCTTTGTGTGATGTATGAAATCAAAGGGAAAGATGCAGAAAGTTTTATCGAGAATTTTCTAAATATGGTTTTTCTTATCCTTTATCAAAACAACCCCGATATGGCAAACCAGATGTTTTTGGGGGACATGCATAGGAGTATGCAGGATAATTTTGACGAGCTCAAGAAAGGGAATGACGAGACGCAGAGATTGATTTTATCGATTTCCTCATTGATAAAGTCATCCATTCAGGAATCCCCTAAAAATCAGGAGAAGGAAAATGAAGAATACCATAAAGAGAATGGAGCAGATAATCCAGAAAGCCTTTCTGTATCTGTGAATGAGACAACGAATCATCTGGCGGCTGCCTCGCAAGAGGAAGCGCGGGAACAAACGGAATATGAGCGGGATACAGAAGTCGACTGGCAGCTTCATTATGAACATAAAGATGGAATATTTGGGGATGGGAAAAAACGTCAAAATGATATTCGTACACTGACAATACAATGGAGAAAAGAACGGGAGCATTATCCAAACTGGTATGTCCCCCCAGCAAGAATTCGGGAAAAGTTACAACGATACAATCAATGTGAAGGATTGCTGCAATACGAAACGTTGGTATCACAGAAAGAAGAATTCGATTTCACTTACGAGTTATTATGGCGATATGAAACCGCTTTGCTGCCGTATACGCAGTTTTTACAACAACAGGCATATCGGATATGGAAATCTATAGATGAAAAAGAGAATCTGACGGATAATGAGACAACAGAAAAATGGTTTCAAATCGGCTTGTTTTTGCTAAGGGAGTTTCGGGAAGATTTACAGGAGAAGGACTGGAATGAAGTATACCAGCATCTTGCCAGGGGTATAAAGCCAGATAAAGAAAAAGAATTTCTGATCACATGGGAGAAAATTCTCATGAGTTTTTCTAAGATGGAAATTTCTTGTGTATGCAGTCAACTGGAGTCTTTGGCAGTGGATCCTTCTTTTTTTGAAATTCGTCTTCGTTTGTGTGGTTTAAAGGCAGAATGCGGTATGTGCGAAGATGCAAAAAAAGAATTGAATGCGTTATCTTGTGAGGTCAGGAATAAAATTTTTTCCGGAGAATTGGAGAAACAATCCGAGAGAATTTATTTTAAATCTTTATATGCCTGCATCCTTCATTTGCAGAGCTTTCTTTTGCAATCTACAGGGGTTTATGATGAGACAACACGGGGTGAGATATTAAATTACCACAGAGAACGGGAAAAATGGTGCTCTTTTCATTCGTTTGAGAAAGAAAAGGCGGCATGTGATCAGGCTGTTTTTACATGGATGGAGAACAAATATGACTTGCCTTCCTTTGAGCTGAACAGAGAGACCGTGAATATCGTGAGCTCAGGCAATTATTGCTGGGAGGCATATTCCTTTTATCGCCTGTTGGAAAAAAGTGGTTTGCCATTTCATCTGGGACGTGTTCGCCTGTTAAGCTCACACAGAGAAAGTATGATGGAGGCTATATTAGACTCTCACCCGCGGGTGGCCTGGCAGCTATTGCTTCGAAACGAAGAGAAAAAGGATGTGGAAAGGTGTCTGACACGGAAAAGGCTGGCATTATGGGATAGAGAGACGAAAGATCAGTTATTTCGTTATGTCTACCACGCATTGGATTGTAACATAGACATGATAAAAAATTATAATCCGTGGCGGGATGGCAATATCTATACCTCGATAGCAGAAGGTGCTATCGAAATATTGAAATGTATGAGTGCGGTAGCGACCTTGCCTCAGCAGGAACAGCTGATTTATTTGATGATAAAGCTAATTGAAAAAGATGCGATTCAAAAGATCCGATCGTTAGATCCGTTTATTATAAGAGTGATGGGCGCCGCGAGTGAAAATAGTAAGGCTTCTGCACTCAATGCTCTTTTGGATTGTTCGGCACAGGACAGACATCGTCTGGATTCCGATAAGCAGGTGGATCCGTTTGACGTGATTTCTTCAAAAAAGCTGGCAGAACCATTATATACAAGAAAATATATCGATCGCGCAAATATCAATAATATATTAAAAAAGGCAGAGAACTCCGATACGGAACGAAGAGCAGCGATTTCTCGACTGGGAAAATTATATCAATGGGAAAAATTGTCTGCCGATCAGAAGCGATTATTTGGCGAATTATTATGGAAGCAGGTAGAAGAGACAACCGGGCTTCCCGATACGGATAATTACTATGTATTTGCATACCTTCAATGGCCATGTCCTTCGGATATCAACGTGAGTGTCAGGATTAAGAATTATTTTTTTGATAAAAAACAGATCAAAGATTTGCATGACAGCCTTGAGAAGCATAAGTTGTTTGAGATTCCGTTTCTGGATCAGCTTCGCGTTTTTAATGAAAATATTCCGGCATTTTGGGGGGCAGATGAGACAGAACAGCTTATGAACCTATTGCTTGATTTTTGGAATCATGCAAAGGCACAGATGGATGCAAGAGGTGGCTCTCTTCTTGAATTTGAAGAAAAATTCTCACATCGTGCTTACCGCCTTTTGATAAGAACCATGGCATCGTTTTCGAAAGTTGATTTAGATTTATTGCCGCCTTCTGCCATTAGCAGAATAAGCAATACACTAAAATCCATGCGAAAATATGGAATGGAAACAGGAGAGATAGAAGTCAGTTTTTTAGCCGGTAAAGAAAGAGAAGAACTTTTAGAACAGCTTGTCGATTCTCTATATGCACCAGATATTGAGACAACCGTATCATCGGCGTTTGCCATTCAAAAATATATGCTGGAATTTGCAGAAGAGAACGAAGAAAAATGGACGTTTTTATTTCTGGAACTACTTAAAGTGATTCGCGCCAGAAAAGAACCAGGTCTGGTAGCATTTCTGGTGATTGTCCATAATATTTTTTATCAAAACGAGAACCGATTGCCAGAAGAAATCCTCTGTATGGTAAATAAAGCGTTGATTGTCATAGAACAACAGACAAGATATAAAACAGATAAGAAGACGGATATGGAAATAAAAAGAAATATTGAAATCCGCTCTCAAGGCGCAGCTTTGGCTTTTCAAGTATACCAGTACGAGGAAAAATATCAGAACGAGAAAGAACATTCCAAAGCCACTATGTTGTGGAAAGAGATATGTTGTGGGGAGCAGTCGGTTGATGAATTTGTGGAAGTGAAGAATGCATGGATTGTATTGTAATTGTACGAAAAGAAAAGGAGGACAGGATACATGATTGAGGAGGTAGCAAAAAATATTTACCGGATCGGTGTTGTCCTTCCCGAAAATCCCTTAAAAGAGCTGAACAGTTATTTTATCCGGGGAAAAGAACAAGATTTGCTGATTGATACCGGGTTCCGGCGTGAAGAATGCCAAAGGGCGCTGGCAAAAGGACTAGAAGAGCTGGGATCCATTCCGGAGAAAAGAGATGTTTTGGTGACGCATGTGCATTCAGATCATTCCGGCATGGCGGATTTGTTTGCCGGACCGGAAAGAAGAATATATATGAGTCAGACGGATCTGGATTTTCGAAAAGATACCCTGCGCAAGGGGAAAGATAAAACATGGAAGGAATCGTATGTTTCTGAAGGATTTACCACACAGGAGATCGAACAGATCTTGCATAGCAATCCGGCCGTAACAATGGCATTGCCGGCTTTGGATGCCAGATTTTGCGGACAGGAGGACCAGACGGTAATTGAGGTGGGAGAATACCAACTGAAGCTTTTGCTGGTTCCCGGCCATACACCGGGGAACATCATGCTTTGGGCTGAAAAGCAAGGGATATTATTCAGCGGCGACCATGTGCTGTTTGATATCAGTCCCAATATTACGAGATGGGAAAACAGCAAGGATTCATTGGGAGACTATCTGGATAGTCTGCAACGGTTCCGGAATTTACCAGTGAAACTGGCGCTTCCGGGACACCGCAAGTCAGGGGATTATCAGAAACGCGTGGAAGATTTACTGAATCATCATCAGAAAAGGCTGGAGGATTCTCGGCATATTATCAAAGAAAATCCAGGAATGACCGCTTATGAAATCGCCGGAAAAATGACCTGGAAAATCCGTGCAAGATCCTGGGAAGAATTTCCCCTGGTGCAAAAATGGTTCGCAGTAGGAGAATGTCTGGCACATCTGGATTATTTAAGAAAAAGGGGCCAGATTATTCGGCAAAACGAGAAAGGAATCTGGCATTATTTTTAAAAAGAAATCATGAGATTTGCGAGGATTATCACGGCTAACACCGGTTTGGCATTGGTTTTCGTTCCTTTTCCTTGACGTACCTATCCATGCAAACTAGCCCGTAAAGCCTTTTCCCATACTCAAAAGACCGGAATATAAATCCGCAAAAAATAGCTGTCCTGCCCATCGATGCGTCCGCGGGTAGTATAGGTAGAATAAAATTGCTGAGATAATAAAAATCCCTGTTGTTCGGCCCAGCAAATCATTGGCAGCAAATTCTCCTGGGACGGGATAATAGATTCACTGGCACAACAAGTAGATACACACAGCAAAGAGTGGGGAGTCATGGGAATATCGGGAGAGATGGGATAATCCACATACTCTTTCAGATGATCGAAAAGAATCAGCTGTGAGTTTTTGTGTTCTATTTTCAGTGTGTGGTTCTCACCATGAGCCCAGGTAAATTCGCTGAATGTGTACATCATATCAAGGCCGGAATATTTACCAGCATAGTAGAACCATTGTTCGGCAGCCTGGGATAATTCCAGGCGGGGAACAATGATGTAGGCAGATGGAAAATCCAATAAAGTAATTTTGCCAATATTGTGCTGGATGTCTTCACAGTCAGATTTGGTCAGCTGCAATCGGGCAATATTTTGCTGGTGCATCCGAATACTCTGTTCCTCTTCCTTTAGCCGGGTATTCATGATATTAGTCAGATCATCGATAGAATTATCTGAGTTCCAGATTGCTTTCATATCCCCCAACTGAATATTCATTTTTCTCTGGTAAAGGATAGAGATCAGGCGTGAAATATCCTGATCGGTATAATAACGGTAGCCATTATCTCCTCTTTGAGAAGTAAGAATACCACGTTTTTCATAGTGACGGAGTGTGTCCCGGCTGAGGCCCATCAGATTCGCCACATCACCGATTTTATATTTTGTGTTTTCCATATTGTGTTCACCTCCAGTTATTGGTATAACAGGAAAAAGTGAGAAAATCAATATAGGTAATGAAACTGTAATAAAATGTAAGAGAGTATGAAAAGAGTGTTAAGAATTGTGTAACAATATAAAATATTTTATTGAGAAATTTTGAACAGGAGAGATTCTTGACTGTTTAGTTAGCTTATGCTAACATGGGAGCAGATATTAGCAGCTTAAGAAAAACTACTGCATAGAACAAATGACAAAGGGAATAGTAAGAACCAGAAAATGATAGAAAGAAAATGAGGAGGATTACCATGTCTGTAGAAACTATACTTTCATTTTTGCAGAGTTGTGGTCCGGAGGGAAAGTTAGGGTTTCAAGTAGCAGTACAATGTGCGCCTGTGCTTAAGGGCGTAAAGATTTCGAATTTGATGACGGGTAAACCTGGAGATTGGCGATATATTCGGGAAAAATTAAAGCAGAGCCGAGTCATCTGTGTGCCGCTCTATCAGGATGGAGAAAAAGAAGTATTATTTTTGTACCGCTATGAGCGTTTGGAAGAACATCTGCAGAGAGGAAAGGTTCGACGCTTTCTGGGAGATTGCGGATATGAAAAATATGAGGTTACAGCAGTACTGAAGCAACTTCGGAAGAGATATCTGCAATATGCCGGAGCGGAAGGAGATTTTCCGCATGAGCTTGGGGTATTGCTGGAATATCCAGTAGAGGATGTGGAGGGATTCATTGCCAATCATGGGCAGAACAGTCTGACAACGCGATATTGGAAGGTGTATCATAACCAGCAGGAAGCAGAGCGGATTTTTCGCATGTATGATGAAGCGAAGGAACAAACATTGCGAGAAATTATACAAGGATCGTCACTGCGGGAGGTGACAGTTTTTTGAGAATTGTAGAAAAATGGTGGTTTGTGCTCACAAAAGAGAATTTCTCTTTAAAAAGTGAGAAACAAATTACCATTTTTTATGTTTGCTGGCAACAGGCAAAAGACAGATTTCGAAAAACACTTGAAAAGGAGGTTTGAGTGGCATATAATAGGCAGGAAAAATAAACCAGCAGAAAGCAGGAAGGCGATGAAAGAGATACCGATAATAAGCCGGAGGTTGTGGCAATTGGCCGGCTGGTTTTTGATCTTTTTATTAACCGGGTGTGGCAGAGATCCGTCAGAAGTTAAGGAACAAGAAATTGATCCTGCAGATCATAAATTAAATGTAGTCACGACGATCTTTCCCTATTATGATTTTGTCAGGCAGATTGGCAGTGAGTGGGTGGATTTGACTTTGGTAGTACCGGCAGGGATGGACAGCCATTCTTTTGAGCCGACTCCGGCTGATATGCGCAGGATTCAGGAGGCTGATGTATTGATTTGCAATGGCGGCGCGATGGAGCACTGGCTGGATCAAGTGTTAGAGGCTGTGGATTCTTCCAAGATTACGGTGGTAACTTTGATGGATTATGTGGATGTCGTGGAGGAAGAACTGGTGGAGGGGATGGAGGACGGGGCTCATGGAGATCATGCAGACGATGAAGATTTGGCAGCGCATCGGGAACATGCGGGATATAAACAGGGGACGGAAGCTGTGGGAGAGAATTTGAATGGAAGAGCAGCGAGAAAGACAGATGACAGACAGGAACTATCAGAGATCGATGACGACGGATATCATGTGGACATAGAATACGATGAACATATCTGGACTTCGCCGGTAAATTCTATGAAGATGATAGAGGTTATCAGTACGGTGCTTGGGCAGAAGGATCCACTCCATGCAGCAGAATATCAGAGAGCGGCTGAGACATATCGGAGGCAATTGGAACGCATTGACCATGAATTGAGGGAAGTGTCTGACCAACGTCAGCGCAACCTGATTGTACTGGGGGACAAGTTTCCGTTTCGTTATTTGGCAGAGGAGTATGATTTGGATTATCGTGCTGCTTTTTCGGGATGTAGCACAGATACGGAGCCCAGCGCGAAAACAATCGCTTATCTGATCGATAAAGTGAAGGAAAAACAAATTCCGGTAATTTATTATCTGGAGCTTAGCAGTACCCGGGTAGCAGAGATTATTAGTGAGGAAAGTGGAGCACAGCCTCTTCTTTTGCATTCCTGTCACAATGTAACCAGGCGAGAGTTTGAAGCTGGCGTGACCTATGTGGAGCTGATGGAGCAGAATGTTGAGAATCTGAGAAAAGGGTTGGTTGAATGAAGCCGTTTATTGTGTGTGAACATGCAGATTTTGGATATGAAAACCAGGATGCGGTGGTAGATTTGAGCATCACTATCGATCCAGGCGATTACTTGTGTATTGTGGGGGCCAATGGTTCTGGCAAGAGTACCTTGATCAAGGGACTTTTAGGACTGCTGGCGCCGACTGCCGGCACGCTTATTGTGGCAGAAGAGCTGCGACGTGGAGGGATCGGTTATCTTCCGCAACAGACAGCAGCTCAGCGGGACTTTCCGGCTACAGTTTCTGAGGTGGTGCTTTCCGGAACTCTCAGTCGTCGAGGAAATCGCCCATTTTATTCCCAAGAGGAAAGAAGACTGGCAAGGCAAAGCATGGAGCGTTTAGGCATTACAGAATTGAAAAAACAATGTTATCGGGAGCTGTCCGGCGGACAACAGCAACGAGTGCTGATTGCGCGTGCATTATGTGCCACGGAACAGATGTTGATTCTGGATGAACCAATCACGGGATTAGATCCGTCAGCGATTCAGGAATTCTATCGTCTGATCCGAAAACTGAATCAGAGGGATGGCATTACGATTGTGATGGTGTCTCACGATATTCGCAGTATTATTGGCCAGGCAAATAAGATTCTGCATATGCAGCAGCGGGCATTATTTTTTGGGCCGGCTGCAGATTATGCCCAGAGTGCGGCCGGGAAAGCCTTTTTGGAAAGTTGAAGCTCGCAGGGCAGAGAAAGGAAGAGGGACAAGGAGGAGCGAAAATGAAAATGTTACAGGAAATGCTGTCCTATCCGTTTTTAGTGCGGGCCTTACTGGGAGGGATTTTGGTGTCGCTTTGTGCGGCGCTTTTGGGCGTCAGTCTGGTGTTAAAACGGTATTCTATGATTGGAGATGGGTTGTCTCATTTGTCTTTTGGTGCGCTGTCGATTGCCGTGGCAGTAGGATGGCAGCCTCTGGCAGTATCCATTCCGGTAGTGACACTCGCTGCATTTTTCCTTTTGCGTCTCACGGAGAACAGTAAGGTGAAAAGCGATGCTGCGATTGCTATGATATCAGCTTCCGCTCTGGCAATAGGGATTGTGGTAACTTCTCTGACTACAGGAATGACTACTGATGTCAGCAGCTATATGTTTGGCAGCATTTTGGCTATGAGTCGTCAAGATGTGTATTTAAGTGCCATTTTGTCTTTGATTGTCTTAAGCCTGTTTGTTTTTTGCTATAATAAAATTTTTGCAATTACCTTTGATGAGAATTTTGCCAGGGCAACCGGAATCCGAGTAGGCTTTTATAACAGTCTGATTGCGGTGCTGACAGCTGTTACGATTGTGTTGGGAATGCGGATGATGGGAGCGATGTTGATTTCCAGTCTGGTGATTTTTCCGGCGTTGACTTCGATGCGGCTTTTTAAAAGTTTTCGCAGCGTGATTCTGTGTTCTGGGATCTTATCGGTTTTTTGTTTTTGCATAGGGATTGTGGTATCTTATCGGATGTCTACGCCAGCAGGCGCCAGCATTGTTCTGGTAAATCTGGCCATGTATGTCTTTTTTATTCTAGTACAAAGGGGGTGCAGGATCCATGTCCATTTTCGGAAATAATCTGTTTCGAAAATTATATTATGCCCGCAATCATTTGACACAAACACAGTTTATTGCCTATGGTTTTTTGGGCATCATACTGACAGGCACAGCACTGCTGATGCTGCCTATCTCCAGCCGGACTGGTGAAGTCAGCAGCTTTTTGAACTGTCTATTTACGGCGACCAGTGCGTCATGCGTAACCGGATTGGTAGTATATGACACCTGGAGTCATTGGTCAATATTTGGCCAGCTGGTTATTTTAACATTGATACAGATTGGCGGACTTGGATTCGTAACGATCGGAGTGTTTCTTGCCATTGTTCTGCGCCGAAGAATTGGCTTAAAGGAGCGGGGATTGATGCAGGAAAGTGTCAATACCTTGCAGATTGGCGGTGTTGTGAGGTTGGCCAAAAAGATAGTGATTGGCACGGCGATATGGGAGGGGACAGGAGCGCTTTTATTGGCCATTCGTTTTGTCCCGCAGTACGGAGTGGGAAGAGGAATTTATTACAGTTTTTTTCATGCCATTTCTGCATTTTGTAATGCCGGCTTTGACTTGATGGGGTGGCAGGGGCCGTATAGTTCGCTGGTGGGCTATTATAATGACTGGCTGGTCAATTTAGTGATCATGTCACTGATTGTGATCGGTGGAATTGGCTTTATCGTTTGGGACGATCTGAGTCGCCATTGGTTACATTTTCATCGATATATGCTTCACACCAAGATTGTATTGTTGACCACATTCGTGCTAATCTTTGGCAGCGCCTGGTTGTTTTACCGATTTGAATCAGGAAATTTGCTGGTGGGAATGGATCTGAGTGGAAAGATTCTGACGTCACTCTTTTCTTCCGTGACAGCCCGCACGGCTGGTTTTAATACTGTAGATACAGGGATGCTGACAGATGCCAGCAAGATGTTGACAGTAATTTTGATGTTTATCGGCGGGAGTCCTGGTTCCACTGCCGGCGGAGTAAAGACTACCACGATGATTGTGATCTATCTGCATCTGTGGTCAACGATCCGCAGAACGTATGGAGTCAATGCTTTTGGAAGAAGGTTGGAGGACGATGTATTAAAGCAGGCCAGCGCCATTTTCATGATCAATTTGACGTTAGCGTTGACGGTGTCGCTGTTCATCATGGCAACCCAGAAATATCCGGTGATGGATGTGTTATTTGAGACATTTTCAGCAATTGGCACAGCGGGGATGACGACGGGTATTACGCGAGGATTGAACGCGGCATCACGGTTTGCAGTGGTTTTTTT
>Ga0137306_101984_pt1 | contig 18494 bp, 15 predicted proteins | sample Inofroosms_March_FD_97187 | JGI IMG/M metagenome (GOLD analysis project Ga0137306, IMG submission 97187) | Mouse cecal microbial communities from Vienna, Austria - N-Acetylneuraminic and N-Acetylglucosamine D2O microcosms_March | ecosystem: Host-associated > Mammals > Digestive system > Large...
TACGCCGCGAAATCCAGAGATTCGTGTCATTTGGGATGCGCTTGGCGAGAAGCATAAGAAATTTCACGGATATGGAGCACAGGCAATCCAGGCATTGTTTGATGAAGATTATGCAAAGGCACAACAGATTTGCAGAGAAGCAGGAGAATATTCTAGAGAGTTGATATCAGATATGGAGCAGATGTTACATATTGCACAAAGCTAGTGTACTAGTTATTTTTGGAGAATTAGAGCGTGTCTGAAAGATTTTTTTCAGGCACGCTTTACAAATATAGGAATTAGGAAGATGCTCCTGTTTTCTGAGAGGAGGAGAAGATGGACAATTTTAAGATGGTTGTGGAGGGATTTCTATTTACGGATGAACGAATGGCACAGGCTGCCTGCCAGGAGGTTGAGGGCATTAAATATGTCAGAGAAAGACTCGATATGGAAAATCCTCACATGGTGTTGGAGATGTATCATAAGCTGCTGGCTGAGCAGGTATTTGAGACGCCTGTAGGTATGATGTATTTAAAAGAATTGCAAGATTATCTTTTGGTGGAGCCAGAACTGGCAGAGGAGGAGATTGAGCCAATCGAAGTATTTGAGAGAATGCAGTCCTTTTTTGAGCAGACACAGGTGGCAGAGAGTGGAGATAATCAAGGACATCAGAGCGAGCAAGCAAGTGAAGAATTAATTCAGAGTCAGCAAAATTGGGAGCAGCAAAAAGAGTCATCCACAGTGCAGCAAAGTGAAGGTCAGAAAAAAGAATCCGTTCAAGCACAGCAGAGTGCAAACCAGATAAAAGAATCTGTTCAAGCACAGCAGAGTGCAGATGCCGCAAATAAGTTATTTCAGGAAAAACAGTTACAAGAGCCCAAAACGCCGCCAATGGAGGAGGGGACTTTGGATTGGTATGTGGAGAAACTGGAAGAATCAAAACGCAAGGAGCGGGATTTGGATTTCAGGCGCAGACGCGCGGAAGAGCGTACCAAGCAGAGCCGTAAACATTTATATTTTAGCTTGTTGGGGAGTTTGTTTCTGTTTCTTGTGGCAGCGGGCATGGTGGCAATTACTTTCATGGATCAAAATCCTAATATTCTCAATTATGAGAATCGAATTATTGAGAAATATGAGATGTGGGAGGCAGAACTGGAAAACAGAGAGCAGCTTCTCAAGGACAAAGAATAGTGAAAGCGTTCTTGAATCGAAAATCGTTTCACAGATTTAACATAATTATATGTTATTGTTGTGAAAAGAAAAAATTGTCTTTGCCGGAGGTTCTGCGGCAGGGCGGAAGGTGTGAAGAGAATGGAGAAGCTAAAAGTACTTGTAGTGGATGATGAGAGCCGGATGCGCAAATTGGTGCGGGATTTTCTGGTCAAGCAGGATTATGAGGTTGTCGAGGCAGAGGATGGAGAGGATGCTCTGAATAAATTCTATGAGCAAAAGGATATTGCGCTGGTAATTCTAGATGTGATGATGCCTAAAATTAATGGCTGGGATGTATGCAGAGAAATCAGAGATAATTCTAAGGTTCCCATTATTATGCTGACGGCTAAGGGAGAAGAGAGTGATGAATTACAGGGGTTTAGTATTGGAGCAGACGAATACATTTCCAAGCCCTTTAGTCCTAAGATTTTGGTGGCCAGAGTGGAGGCAATCTTGCGGCGTACTGGAAAATCTGAAGAAGAGGTGATAGAGATCGGCGGAATTTCCATAGACAAGCTTGGACATCAGGTACTTGTCGATGGCAGAGAGTTAGAATTAAGCTATAAGGAATTTGAACTGCTGACCTATTTTATCGAGAATAAGGGCATTGCCCTTTCCAGGGAAAAAATCTTAAATCATGTCTGGAATTATGACTATTTTGGAGATGCTAGAACGATTGATACCCATGTCAAGAAGCTGCGCAATAAGCTGGGTGGCAAGGGAGATTATATCAAGACCATCTGGGGCATGGGATATAAGTTCGAGGTGGAAGTATGAAATATTCCATTACCAAAAAAATTACAATGATTATGATCAGCATAGTGGCCGGAACCGTGCTACTGTGCTGGTTTATTAATACGACGCTTTTGGAATCTTATTATGTGGAACACAAACAGAAAATATTGTTGGATCTCTTTGAGATGGTAGATCAGGAGAGTGCAAAAGGGAGGACAGATGATGAAGATTTTCTAATCCGCTTAGAAAAGCAGAGTACCAACAGCAATATTAGTATGATGATTATCAGTTCTGACCGAACGATTATGTATACCAATGTCGGAGACGATGAGCGGATGTTGGTGCAGTTTTTGGAGTTGATTTTTCATACCCAAAATCAGCATACCAAGATTTTGGAAAGTACACAGCAATACACTGTGGAGAAGACGATAGATAACAGGCTGCAATCGGATTATCTGGTACTTTGGGGCAGCTTACAGAATGGAAATATGATATTGATGCGCTCGGCGGTGGAGAGTATCAAGGAGAGTGTAGCGATTGCCAATCGTTTTCTCAGCTATGTAGGGGTGATTGCTGTGATTATGTGTGCAGTGATTATTTATATGGTGACGAAAAAAATTACCAATCCAATCCTGCAGCTCGCAGCGATTTCCAGGCGGATGACAGATTTGGAATTTGATGTCAAGTTTCAGAGTAAGGGGAAAAATGAGATTGACCTCTTAGGTGAACATATGAATCAAATGTCGGAAACCTTAGAAAAAACGATTTCTGAGCTCAAAAGTGCCAATAATGAATTAAAGATTGATATTGAGAAAAAGACAGAAATTGATAAGATGCGCAAGGAATTTATATCCAATGTATCTCATGAGCTAAAAACGCCGATTGCCCTGATTCAAGGCTATGCAGAAGGGCTGCAGGAATGTATCAATGACGACCAGGCAAGCCGTGACTTCTATTGTGAAGTTATTATAGATGAAGCGGATAAGATGAATCAGCTTGTAAAAAATCTTTTGACTTTGAATCAATTGGAGTCAGGCTGCGACCATGTGGTGTTTGAGCATTTTGATGTGATGGAAGTAATTCAGGGAGTGATCAATGCCACAGCCATTCTCAGAGAACAGAACCAGATTGATCTTACCGTGTATGGCCAGGAGCCGGAATATGTATGGGCAGATGAGTTTAAGACAGAGCAGGTACTTACCAATTATATTAGTAATGCGATTCATTATGCAGCGGGAGAAAAACAAATTTCGGTCACAGTAATTCCTGGAGAAGAGACGGTAAGGGTGGAGGTGTTTAATACTGGAAATCAGATTCCAGAACAAGAACTTTCCCATATCTGGGATAAATTTTATAAGGTAGATAAGGCTAGAACGCGGGAATATGGCGGGAATGGCATTGGATTGTCAATTGTAAAGGCAATTATGGATTCTTTTCATCGGCAGTGCGGTGTCAGAAATGAGGAAAACGGAGTCACCTTTTGGTTTGAACTGGACAGTAGGAGCAGGTAATTTTTGGGGCATAAGGAAAATATAGTTGCCCTTAGGAATAAATAATGGTAAAATAGCAGTAGTTATAGGAAAAGGAGACGGACTTATGAGAAGAGCCATTAAAAAGGGAACAGTACTGATTGCGGCAGCAGTGCTTCTTACCGGTTGTGGAGAAGAGATGGCGCCTTTGACAGAGAGTGAGGAGGCCATTGTGATCCAATATTCTGCTGGAACCCTTGCAAAGCACAATAGTTATCAACAGGAGGGTATGACAGCGTTATATCCAGAAGAAGAGGAAGAGCAGGAAGAGGAGCAGGAGCCGGAAGAGAAGAAAGAGGAGAAGAAAACAGAGTCCGAGGAGAAGAATAAGAAGGAGGAAACAGATTCCAAGGATAAAAAGGAAGACAATAAAGAAAAAGATACAGCACAGACAGAGGAGGCTGGGCAGCTTACTTTATCAGAGGCGTTGGCAGTGTCAGGAGTGGAAGTTTCATATAAGGATTATTCCGTCAGCAGCAGTTATAAGCAGGGAGAGTATTTTTCTTTGGATGCGGCAGCGGGCAATACTTTTTTGATTATGAATGTGAATATCACAAATACTGGAAGCCAGGCGGTGGACTGTGACTTGTTGACAAAACAGCCAATATTTACCTTAAAGTTGAATCAGGGGGCAGGGGTTAAAAATGAAGTGACAATTCTGTCAAACGATCTCTCCACCTATGTGGGAAAGCTAGAGCCAGGCCAGACAGATACCGCTGTTTTGCTGTTTGAAGTGCCGGAAAAAACAGCAGAAAGTATTTCTTCTATACAACTTAGTGTTCAGATGAACCAGAAAACAAATCAGATCAAGTTAAAATAAAATGTGGTAAATAAAAAAATATTATGTATTTTTCAGAAAGTATATGCTATAATAGAATAGCTGAATAGAAACGGAAATATACCGGAGAGGAGAGAGTGACAAATTATGGATACAAATATTCTTTTAGAGAATGGCACAAACGAGCTGGAGGTATTGGAATTTACCTTGGCTGGGCATCATTACGGAATTAATGTTGCAAAAATTAGGGAGATACTAACTTATCAGCCAGTTACTCCGATTCCGAATGCGCATCCCAGCGTGGAAGGTATATTTATGCCGCGTGATACGATGATTACAGTGATTAATCTGCGTAATTGTCTGGGTCTTCCAGAGGTAAACATAGATGGATTGTTTATTATTACTAATTTCAATAAATTGAATATTGCGTTCCATGTGGATGAAGTTTGTGGAATCCACAGACTTTCCTGGGCTGATATTATTAAGCCGGATTCTACCATCAATGTACAAGAGAGCGGCGTGTCTACCGGAGTGATTAAGCTAGAGGATCGATTAATTGTTATTTTGGATTTTGAGAAGATTGTTACTGACATCAGTCCAGAAACTGGGCTTCAAGTCTCTGATATTGAGGGACTGGAGGAGCGCAACAGAAGCGATGCTCCAATTATGATTGCAGAGGATTCTCCTTTGTTGTGTAAGTTGATTACAGACTGTCTGAAGAAAGCTGGCTATGTGAAGTTAAATATCAACAGCAATGGTCAGGAAGCTTGGGACAAACTTTGTGAATACCGCAAAGAGGGAGATTTGGATGAGAAGGTACATATGGTGATCACAGATATTGAGATGCCCTTGATGGATGGACACCGTTTGACAAAGCTGATCAAAGAAGATGATGATTTAAAACATATTCCTGTGATTATTTTCTCCTCTCTGGTAAATGAAGAAATGAGACGTAAAGGAGAGATGCTGGGCGCAGATGCACAGCTCACAAAACCGGAGATTGGTAAATTAGTAAGTGCAATTGACAATCTTATGGATAAGAGAAAAGAGGCTCTAGAACAGAAATAAATAGTTCAAGGTCTGTTCATGAACGCCACCGCCGTCAAAACGCCGGTGGCGTTTTGGATAATAAAATTCTATCAATTTTTTTACAGAGTTTAGGTACAGCCTGCATAGACAAAAGTCTTATCAGAGGCGTATGACAGCTTAATTGGCATTCTGCGTCTTGGGGGTCTGAATCGTTATCTTTAAATTATAACAAAGGAGGAAATAGTGTGAATAGTGTATCATTGGAAACAGAATTAAAAGGGAATTCTTATCCCGGAAGAGGAATTGTAATTGGAAAATCTGGGGATGGAAAATATGCGGTGACTGCTTATTTTATTATGGGAAGAAGTGAAAACAGCAGGAACCGTATTTTTGTGGAGGAAGGGGAAGGAATTCGCACCCAGGCATTTGATCCGTCTAAGCTGAGTGATCCCAGTTTAATTATTTATGCTCCAGTACGTGTACTGGGTAATAAGACGATTGTAACGAATGGAGATCAGACAGATACGATTTATGAATTGATGGATAAGCAGCAGACTTTTGAGCAGGCGCTGCGTACCAGAGAATTTGAGCCAGATGCTCCCAACTATACACCAAGGATTTCTGGAATCATGCATTTGGAAAATGGTTCCTATAATTATGCTCTGTCCATTTTAAAGAGCAATCATGGAAATCCAGAAGCCTGCAGCCGTTATACATTTGCCTATGAAAATCCATTGAATGGTGAAGGTCATTTTATTCATACTTATATGGGGGATGGCAATCCGTTGCCTAGTTTTGAAGGTGAACCAAAGTTGGTGGAGATAGATGGAGATATTGATGCTTTTACTGAGAAGATCTGGGATAGTTTGAATCAGGAGAATAAGGTATCTTTGTTTGTAAGATATATTGAAATTGAGACTGGAAAATATCAGACAAGGATTGTCAATAAGAATCAGTGAGATGGAGGTAAAGGGTGAAAGAAAAAAAGAAGAAAGGACAAAATGCAAACACGCATCTTTCACTCTTTGTGTTTGCGCCTCAAATGAAAATGCTTGCATTTTCGCTTGAGGCTTGGTGCAAGTTATGCAGGAATTAGAATTAAAATATGGATGTAACCCAAATCAGAAACCTTCCAGAATCTATATGGAAAGTGGGGAGCTTCCCATTAAAGTGTTGAATGGAAAACCAGGTTATATCAATTTTTTAGATGCATTCAATGGCTGGCAGCTTGTAAAGGAATTAAAGGGTGCTACTGGGCTTGCAGCGGCAACTTCTTTTAAACATGTTTCTCCGGCTGGGGCAGCCGTTGGTCTGCCAATGACAGACGTAGAGAAGAAGGTTTACTGGGTAGATGATATGGATTTGGAGTTTACGCCGCTTGCCAACGCATATGCAAGAGCCAGAGGAGCGGACAGAATGTCTTCGTTTGGAGATTTTATCGCTTTGTCTGATATCTGCGATGTGGCAACGGCAAAGATTATCAAACGTGAAGTTTCAGACGGTGTGATTGCCCCAGGCTATGAACCAGAGGCTTTGGAGATCTTAAAGGCCAAGAAGAAAGGCAATTATAATGTAATTGAGATTGATCCAAATTATGTGCCGAATCCTATTGAGCGCAAGGAAGTGTTTGGCATTAGCTTTGAGCAGGGCAGAAATGAATTAAAAATTGATGACAATTTCTTTGGCAATGTAGTCACAGAAAATCAGCAGATTCCAGAATCTGCTAAGATTGATTTGGCAATTGCCATGATTACCCTCAAATATACGCAGTCTAATTCTGTCTGTTATGCAAAGGGCGGGCAGGCCATTGGCATTGGCGCTGGCCAGCAGTCACGGATCCATTGTACCCGTCTTGCAGGTCAAAAGGCAGACAACTGGTTTCTGCGTCAGGCGCCAAAGGTATTGAACCTGCAGTTTGTGGACGGGATTGGACGTGCAGATCGTGATAATTCGATTGATCTCTATATTGGAGAAGATTATATGGATGTATTGGCAGATGGCGCCTGGGAGAAGATTTTTAAGGTAAAACCAGAAGTATTTACCAGGGAGGAGAAACGTGCATGGCTTGATCAGATGACAGATGTGGCTCTCGGTTCCGATGCATTCTTCCCCTTTGGTGACAATATTGAGCGCGCTCATAAAAGCGGTGTAGTCTATGTTGCAGAACCAGGTGGTTCTATCCGTGATGATCATGTGATTGCTACTTGCAATAAATATCATATGGCGATGTGCTTTACAGGGATTCGTTTGTTCCATCACTAAGAAGTAACGCTGTGTTCCGTTGTTAGGAGGTTTATCTATGGCACAGATTGCAGATATTATTAAATATGAGGGAGATAACAGTACTTTTATATGGAAGCATCCCAGCGAAGATTTTAATATGTTTTCTCAATTGATTGTACATGAATCTCAGGAAGCGATCTTTTTTCGGGATGGTCAGGCGTTAGATTTATTTCCAGCAGGCAGATATACGCTGGACAGTCAGAATATTCCACTGTTGGGCAGGCTCTTAAACCGCCTGACAGGGGATCAATCGCCGTTTCATTGTGAGGTTTATTTTATCAATAAAACAGAGCAGATGGCTCTGAAGTGGGGAACAGACAGCAAAGTCCAGTACATAGAACCAACTTATGGTTTTCCAATTTCAATTGGCGCGTGCGGGGAAATGAGTTTGCGTGTGGCAGATTCTAAAGAGCTGTTGCTGAAGCTGGTGGGGACAGAGCATACATTGGGACAGCAACAGTTAATAAATCATTTTCGGGCCTTTTTGATGACGCGGGTGAAAACTTATATCGCTCGGTTTATGAAGGAGAATGCTGTCAGTATTTTTGAGATTGATGAAAACCTGACAGAGTTTTCTGAGGCATTAAAGAAAATGCTGACCGGAGATTTTGCAGATTATGGCATTTCTCTGGAACGCTTTTTTGTGACGGCGATTTTGAAGCCAGATGGAGACGTCCAATATGAAAAATTCAAAGAACTGCATTTTCGCCAGTATTCTGAGGTGGCTGAGGCCAAGCTGCGTCAGCAGGTGGGGATTATTGACCAGCAGACGCAGGCACAGCAGATGGTGATTGAATCTCAGGCAATGGCCACAAAGCGGGCTCAGGAAGGCTATACATACCAGCAGGAGCGAGGATTTGATGTGGCTTCAGAGGTAGCACAGAATCAGGCGGCAGGCCAGTTTACCAATTTGGGACTAGGAGTTGGAACTATGGCAGGCGTTGGCGGTGCAGTGGGCGGCATGGTTGGCAATATGATGGGCAATGTTCTTAATCCTGCAGATCAGGTGTCTGAGCCGCCGGTTTATGCAGCAATGCCGTGTGTCAATTGTGGAAAACCACTTCCAAAACAGGCAAAATTTTGTCTGGAATGTGGCGCGAAGGTAGAAAATCATAATGATCAGGAAATGACTTGTTCTGTCTGCGGCAAGGTCACTGTGAAAGGAAAGTACTGTGTAGAATGTGGGGCTCTACTTGTTTCTCAGTGTCCAGAATGCAGCGCACAGCTTCCAAACGGTGCAAAATTCTGTTTACAATGTGGCCATAAAATAGAAGTTTAGTGTCTTCCTAATATATAGACGAGTGAATTGGGAGACGAAAGACAGGCCAGAGGAAAAGGGGAAAGAAGTATGCTGATGTTTAAGTGCAAAATGTGCGGCGGTACATTGTCGATTCAGCCTGGAATGACAGTGGCAGAATGTGAGTATTGCGGCACCAAACAGACGCTGCCCAGACTGGACGATGATAAGAAAAAGAATCTCTATGATCGGGCAAATCATTTTCGGAGAAATAATGAATTTGACAAGGCAATGGCGATCTATGAACAGATTCTCAATGAAGATACGACGGATGCAGAGGCTTACTGGTCATTGGTGCTGGGGCGTTACGGAATTGAATATGTGGAGGATCCTGCCACTCATAGACGGGTGCCTACGGTAAACCGTGCCCAATATACTTCTGTATTTGCAGATGAAAACTATAAGGCGGCGCTGCAGTATGCAGACAGCTATCAGCGCAGTGTGTATGAAGCAGAGGCCAGGACGATTGATGAGATTCAAAGAGGAATTTTAAATATTTCGCAACAGGAAGAGCCTTTTGATGTATTTATCTGTTATAAAGAGAATGACCAGCTTGGACATAGAACACCGGATTCTGTTCTTGCTAATGATCTCTATCACGAGTTGACCGAAGAGGGGCTTAAAGTTTTTTTTGCCAGAATTACTTTAGAAAATAAGTTGGGCTCTGCCTATGAGCCATATATTTTTGCGGCGCTTAACTCGGCAAAGGTTATGGTGGTACTGGGCACAAAGCGGGAATATTTTAATGCAGTATGGGTAAAAAATGAATGGTCAAGATTTCTGTCGTTGATTCAGAGCGGGGCAGATAAGATCCTGATTCCTGCTTATAAGGATATGGATCCCTATGATCTGCCAGAAGAGTTTTCACATTTGCAGGCACAGGATATGTCACAGCTTGGATTTTTGCAAGATTTAATACGGGGAATCAAGAAGATCTTGGAGGTTGACAAAAGAGAGCAGCAACCGCAGGCGGTTTTACCAGCCACAGGTACGACAGCGATTACACCGCTGTTAAAGCGTGTGTTTTTATTTTTGGAGGATAGAGACTGGGCGAGCGCCGATGAATATTGTGAAAAAGTGCTGGATATGGATCCAGAGAATGGTCAGGCTTATCTGGGAAAGCTGATGGCAGAGCTGCATGTTTCCCATCAGGAGGATTTGGCAAATTGTGATAAGTCCTTTAAAAACTGTAATCACTATCAGAAAATTTTGAGATTTGCAGATCCGCAGCTAAAGGAGACCGTAGAGGGGTATCTGTCTCAGATTCTAGAACGAAAGGAGAATGCCCGAAGGAAAAAGATTTATCAGAAGGCAAATGATAGGGAAAAGCAGGCTTCAAAGGAAAGTGAATACAGGGAAATAGCACAGATATTTCAGGATATCTCCGGTTATGCTGATGCAGACACAAGAGCGCAGCAGTGCCTGGCAAAAGCAGAACAGGCTTACAAGGAGGAGCGATATCAGGAAGGCTGTGAAATAATGGAAGAATACCATGCGTATATAACAAAAAATGGGTATAGTTGTTATGATCAGCAGCCGCTTATGATGATAGAAGATGCCATAAAGATTTTTATTGAAATTCCAGATTGGAAAGATGTTAGTGAGAAGAAATTATACTGTGAGAATGAAATTGAGGAGATCAAACGCAAACAGGAAGAAGATCGAGCAGAGCGGGAACGTTGGAAAAGGATGAGGGAGCTTGCAGCTCAGAAGCAGAAGAGGAATCGCAAAATTTGCAGGATTATCATAGCAGCGTTTGTTGCAGTTGCGCTTGCAGGCACAATTTTTTATTATAAGGTAGCTGTGCCAGAACAGAAATATCAGCAGGCGATGAAAGCTATGGAAGAAGAAGACTACTGGGAGGCCTGTTGGCTGTTGGAAGAGATCAAGGACTATAAGGATAGTGCGGAGAAATTCAAGATTGCAGACCAAAAAGAGGAAGCACGGATGAATGTGGAACGCTATAAGATGATTCTTTCGGCGAAAATAGGGGATTCTGTGTCATTTGGAAGGTATGAACAGGATAATAATTTGGATAATGGGAAAGAAGGAATTGAATGGCGGGTACTTGATAAGAAAAAAGATAAAGTTCTTCTGATTAGTCAATACTGTCTGGACAAGCAGCCATATCATACAAAAGATAAGGCTGTTGAGTGGAAGAAGTCTTCGATCCGAAAATGGCTCAATGAAACTTTTTTTAAGGAGGCATTTAGCGAGGATCAACAAAATAAGATACTTTCCGTGAAAGTGAAAAACCCTCGTGACCGCAAATTTGGAACGAAAAAAGGAGAGACTACGAAAGATCATATATTTTTACTCAGTGTAAAAGAAGCTGAAAAATATTTTGATAAATCCAAAGACAGAAAGACAGATGGAACGATTTATCTCGATATAAATTATGTAGGCGATGATACCATAGATCAATGGTTACTGAGAACGGTCAGAAAAAATAAGAAACAGGCGGCGCGTGTTTTTAAGAACGGCAATATAGATTACAGTGGTGTTTCGACTACGAAAAGTTATGGCATCCGCCCAGTACTCTGGATAGATTTAGAAAAGTTAAAGTAAATATTAATTCAAAATATATCAGATTGGATATGATTTGGTTAAAAACCCTTCTCAGAGCAGAATTGCTCTGAGAAGGGTTTTTAAGTTTCCATTGAAGTAAAACAGCAAGTTGTCTCGTTATATTAAATGGTGGATAATTTCTACTATAATAAGTAAAATATTACAAAATCGTAAGAAAATCTTTTGTTTTTTGCAAGAAAGATGAAAGAATGGAAGGTTATACTATCCTCAAGGAAATGCCTATCAAAGAAATGAATACGAAAGGAGAAGAGACATGAGTATTGAGATGATTAGCGGATATTTTGAAAATTATGGGGCAATTGCTGTTTTTGTGATTGTGCTGCTGGAATATTTAAATTTACCTGGATTTCCGGCAGGAGTTATTATGCCGCTTGCTGGAATATGGGCTGCAAATGGGAAATTAAGTTTTCTTTTAACAATGATTGTGTCGGTTTCGGCAGGATTGTTGGGAAGCTGGATATTATATTTCTTTGGGCGGTTCGGAGGTAAAGTTTTTTTAAATGCCTATGTCAAGAAGTTTCCTAAGCAGCAGCAAGCTATTGACCGTAACTTTGAGATGATACGGCAAAAGGGCTGTGTGGGGATTTTTATCAGTAAATTGATTCCTGTGGTGAGAACCTTGATTTCCATTCCGGCTGGTGTGCTGCGAATTGATTTTCTAAAGTATACCATCAGTTCTGCTTTGGGAATCTGTGTATGGAACTTTTTCTTTGTGGGAGCTGGATATCTGATGGGGGAAAAAGTGTTTGAGTTATTAGGGTAAGGAGAAGAGGAGGCTGCTTATGAGAATTGCAATGATGACTAATAATTATAAACCGGTAGTTGGCGGCGTGCCGATTGCCGTTGAGCGGCTGGCAGAGGGGCTGCGGGAGCGAGGACATGAGGTATACATATTTGCACCACAGTTTGAGGGCTATGAACAGGAGGAGACTTTTGTGATACGTTACCATGCATTCCACAAGAAGGCGGGCGGCTATGTGCCTCTGATGAAACCTGTAGATTTGGAGATGGAACGGACATTCGAAAAGTTAAATTTTGATATTATTCATGTACATCATCCAGTATTAATTGGATGGCGTGCACTTTATCTCGGAAAAAAGTATCATGTTCCAGTAGTTTTTACATATCATACACAATATGAACAATATCTGCATTACTGGAAGCCTTATCGTTGGTTGAAGGAACGTGGCAACAGTCTGGATGATAAGCTGGTGGATTTCATTGAAAATCAACTTGTGTTGGCGGTGATTCGAAGGTTTACTGAGAAATGCAGTCTGGTGTTTGTGCCTACAAATCAGATACAGACTATGTTAAAAGAGAGAGAATGGGAGGTTAATACCACAGTGATGCCCACTGGCCTGCCAGAAAAAGCTTATTTGAATTATGTTTTAATGCATTCGGAAGAAAAATGGAATAAAGAGGCGATCAGAAATTTATATGGAAATGGGAAAAAATATCTTTTATGTACAGCGTCAAGGCTTTCAGCGGAAAAAAATCTTAAATTTTTATTTCGGTCTCTTGCGATGTTGAAGGAGAAGATGGGGGATAGGTTTCAGTTTTTAGTGATTGGCGATGGACCTCAGCGCCAGGAGCTTGAGGAGGAGGTAAGACAGATGGGACTTGAAAGTAATGTAACTTTTATGGGTATAGTGCCCAATGAGCAGATTGCAACTTTTCACTGTGCAAGTGATTTGTTCTTGTTTGCCTCTAAGTCAGAGACACAGGGGATTGTATTGTTAGAGGCGATGGCAGGAGGAAGTCCGGTTATAGCAGTGCAGGCGGCAGGTGTCAGTGATGTTGTGCAGGATGGCAGAAATGGTTTTCTCTCTTTAGAATTGGAAGAAGTATTTGCGTGTTTGACAGAACATCTGCTGTTAGACACGAAACTCTATCAGAGATTGTCAGAAGGAGCAATGGAGACTGCAGAACATTATCGAAATAGTTCCATTGCCTGGATTGCTGAATGTAATTATGAGAGGGTTTTATCCCATCAAAGAACGCTACCACTTTTACAAGTGATGAGTAAAACAAATTTATATCAGTAGAAGTAGGTCTACAATTGAGATAAATTTGTTTACAGTGGGTGGGTAACTATCTGTCGGCGGTATTCTCTTTTCATACTGTAGTCGCCTTTGGCCGTCAGTCCCAGACGATACAAATCAGCAGCACGCAGATCAATTTCCCAAAGTTTCTGTCCCTGTGTAGAGAGCAGTGTCCGCGCTTTTTTGGGATCAGTAAGAATCGGAAGTTTGCTATGTGATTTTAGTGTAGAGAGCAGCGGGCCGGCCGTTTTGCGAAATCCTAAAATACGCAGATAAGAGGGCACAGGGAATGTCTGGTAGTCTGACTGTTTAATGTCTAACAACATGTGAAGACACAGGCGGTTTATTCTGGTATGAGTGATATTTTTTGTTTTTATACGTTGGCAAAATTCGCTCCAATTTGTAAAATACTCTCGTTCGCGAAGCAGACGGCGAGCCAAGGCGGGAGAGCTGTCACCCCAGGCTGCAAGGAGATCGACATCGCCCAAGAGCAGTTCATAGTGGAGTAGTGTGGAAAAGTCATCCTCAAACAGAAATGGATGAGGATATTCTTTTAAAATTTTATAAGAATCCAAGGGCATGGCAGTTTTTAGTAAGTCAGCAGAAGTACAGGAAGGATCTAAATAATTGTCAGAATCGTTTGGGGTGTTTTTCTGATAAGGCTCTCCTTTTAGATAGGTGCGAATGGCAGAAGCCGAGCAAAAATCTTCTGTGATTGTGGTGTCATGATAACCATTGCCTTGTCGCAAAATGGGAATCGGTATCAGGCCGGAGACAGTGGTGTTCAGGGCTTTTAAGTATTCCAGAGCGAGGATATTGTTGGGACTGGCGAGGATTTCTTGCAAATTGTTGTCAGAGGTGTTGAAAAAACAATCTGCGTTTTCAGAGAGGGGCGAGGGGTGCGATAACAGATAAGTTTCCAGCGCCTTGGCGCGGGCAACCGGAAAGGAATTGCCTGTCTTTAATTCTCTGTGCAGTGCTTCTCGATAAGGTTCTGGTTGTAAACAGAGGAGGTTCGCAAGTTCTGAAAGAATCCTGATATTGTCAGTTTCAGCTCCAAAGCCCAGATGAGTGACAATGCCAGTGCTGTTTAGCAGAGAAACACCGCCGCGGGCAAAAGTTTCCGCGCTGGCAGTTGCAAAGAGAGTGGGAAGTTCCAGCACCAGATCAGCGCCGCAGTGCAAGGCCATCTCTGTGCGGCTGTATTTATCCATCAGAGCAGGCGCTCCCCGCTGTACAAAATTTCCACTCATGGCAATGATCACATAATCTGCATGGCAGATTTTTTTTAATGTTTCAATCTGATAGGCATGTCCCCGATGGAAAGGGTTGTATTCAGCGATAATTCCGATAATATTCATAGGCGCTCCTTCTGTTTTTGGTGATTAAAAATAATGAACAAATTTTTTCGGTTTATGACCACTGCCGAAAAAAATTTTACGGTGTGTATTATTTGATTTATGACAGATTTATTTTTTCCTTTTCTGCTTGAAATAGAAGGGCTAAGTTTGTTTCATTGTGCTTTTTACACAGTACAATTTCAGATTCAATAACTTCAAGCATTTCAGTTTTGCTAATAAAGTCGGTAAATCTTTCTCCCGCTTGAATCCCCTCAATAAAATGAATTTCGCGGCAGTATTGCCCATTTGTTAGTTTATACCATATTCGCGTTTCAAGAGGTCCAAAGCATAAATGCTTGACGATGGATTGTTTTCCATTGGCATTATATTTTGTATCTGGTGCATTATGCAACCAGTCCCCGACCCAAAAGCCCATTATATCCGCCTCCATTAAAGTTTTTCAAGAAGTATTATATTACTCCGGCGGTTAAATATCAACGTTTTTACTTGCCTTATTTCCATCTGCAGCGTTAAAATCAATCGTTTAACCGCTGGAGTAATAGCGAATAGGAATTATATTTTCCATAAATTTATTTTGTAAGTGATATTCTTGCAGGTACTCTCAATAAAAGTTATAATATAGGTGTAGCGTGATAAGTAAGCTAAATGTAATTAGTAGATAGATTCTGTGTTAAAACTTTATATAAGAGGAGGAACTTATGGTAAGAGAAGTCAAGAAAGAAGATTTAGAACAAATATTAAATTTATATTTGTGTTTACATGAAGAATCTATACCAGAATAATCGGAGTATCTGTCCAACACATGGAAGCAGGAAAAAGGAAACCTTGGATTTTTATAGAAACGCAGGATACAACTGTACAGATAAGAACGAATTTATTCAGTGGCTGAATATATGAGAAAAATTAAATTTAATTCTGTTTTAATATTATTTATTGGTGCTTGCAGTAAAGATGTAATTATTTTATAATGCAATAAAAATAAATATTTATCTCTATTTTAAATAAATTTGAAAGGTCTGAATTGCTATTCTATAGGATTCGGATTTAAAACATTAAGATTTTGTAACCAATATCTTGAAACAAAATTGAGAGGAAAGGAAGCTTAGATATGGTAATCATAAGAGAATACATAATAAAAGATATTCCTGCTATGATTGATATTTGGAATCAGGTAGTGGAGGAAGGGATTGCATTTCCGCAGGAGGAAATGCTGACAGAGGCAGAGGGGGCAGAGTTTTTTGCGGCTCAGAGTTATTGTGGTGTGGCCCAGGACAAGGACACATGGGAAATTTTGGGATTGTATATTCTGCATCCAAATAATGTGGGCAGATGCGGGCATATTTGCAATGCCAGCTATGCAGTATCGGTAAAGAAGCGAGGGCAGCATATTGGAGAAAAGCTGGTATTAGACTGCATTCAGCAGGCACATGCAATTGGTTTTCGGATTTTGCAGTTTAATGCTGTGGTGGCCTCAAATGCATCTGCAAGGCATTTGTATGAAAAAATAGGCTTTCGGCAGTTGGGGACAATTCCAGGGGGTTTTCGATTAAAGAGTGGAGAATATGAGGATATCTGTCCTTATTATATGGAAGTGTGAGGCCAGCAATACAGAGCTATGAAGTAGGAAACATAAATTTGGCATTCTATTGACAAGTAATTACAAAATGAAGAAACTCAAATATAAAAATCCTCTTGTATACAAAAAAAGATTGGTTTATAATGGATAAAAAGATTGCGAAATCCGGTTAGGAAGAGCACGGGAAAGGAGAAAGAAAAAGAAATGAATATATTAGTAATCAACTGTGGAAGTTCATCCCTGAAATATCAGGTAATTGATTCCGATACAGAGGCAGTACTGGCAAAAGGATTGTGTGAGAGGATTGGTCTTGATGGCAGGCTGGTATACCAGAAGGCAGGCGGCGAGAAGGAAATTACAGACGCGGACATGCCTACGCATAAACAAGCCATTCAGATGGTGTTGGATGCTCTGGTAAATCCTAAGACGGGGGCATTAAAGAGCCTGGAGGAGATTGGAGCTGTTGGCCATAGAGTAGTCCACGGCGGAGAAAAATTTGCTTCTTCCACGATTTTAAACGAAGAAGTACTGAAAGTAATTGAGGAATGTAACGAACTGGCTCCGCTGCACAATCCAGCAAATCTGATTGGAATCCGTGCATGTCAGGAATTGATGCCAAATGTGCCTATGGTGGGCGTGTTTGACACAGCATTCCATCAGACTATGCCTGAGGAGGCGTATCTGTATGGTATTGACTATGATTACTATGAGAAGTATAAAGTGCGCAGATATGGTTTCCACGGTACTTCCCACAGTTATGTTTCCAAGCGTGCGGCTGAGATTGTCGGCAAGCCCTATGAGGAGCTTAAGACGATTGTCTGCCATCTGGGAAATGGAGCTTCCATCTGTGCAGTTAAAAATGGAAAATCCATTGATACTTCTATGGGTCTCACTCCTCTGGAGGGGTTGATTATGGGAACACGTTCCGGTGATATTGATCCAGGAGCGATGGAATATATTGCCAATAAGGAGAATTTGGATCTGGAAGGTGTGATGGAAATCTTAAATAAGAAGTCAGGTGTGCAGGGACTTTCCCATATTTCCAGTGACTTCCGTGATTTGGAGGCAGCAGCAGAGAAAAATGATCATGCAGGCATCCGTGCGCTGAATACATTTATCTATCGTGCGGCAAAATATGTAGGAGCATATACTGCTGCAATGAACGGCGTGGATGTGATCTGTTTTACCGCAGGCGTAGGAGAAAACGGGCCTGATACCAGAAAGGGTATCTGTGATTATCTGGGATATTTAGGGGTGGAATTGGATGACAAAGCCAATGAGGTACATGGAGAAGAGACTATTATCTCCACACCAAATTCTAAGGTAACAGTGATTTGTCTGCCTACCAATGAGGAGCTGGCGATCGCCCGTGAGACAGAAAGCCTGGTTTTAAAATAGTGTTATAGTTCGCTCGTCAGCCGATATGAAGAATTATTTGTTTGAGTTTCCCCATTTTTTATAACAGCCGATCTTATAGTGCCAAAAGGTCTTGCTGCCTTTGGCAGCATAGACATCTTGCACAAAAAGCGTCTGAAAAGCTAGCTTTTCATAGCGCTTTTATGTGCAAAGTGTTTCCATCACTTTGTGCTGGAAACCTTTTGGCACTTTAAATTACAAAATGGGGAAACTCAAAATTATTTGTTCTTGACAAATTGTATGTGGCTATGTATAATATATCGAGTGTGGATAGGAGACTGCCATGAGAGTAGAGTTAGCTGACATAATTACCTGTGAGGGCAAGGAAATGTCCAGACAGGCAGAAGTGGAACTTGCGTCCTTTGATTCTAAATTAGGGCGGTTTCCCATTGTCAGAAAAGCACCTTTTGTACTGAAGTTTACCAATGAGAGCAATAAGCGTCTGCTTATTCAAGGTCAGACGGAGGTGACAATTGCAATTCCATGTGACCGCTGCCTAGAGATGGTAGAGAAGGTTTTTTCCATTGTTATAGATAAGGAATTAGATCTTACCGGAAATGATGAGGAAAAGAGCATGGAAGGATCAAACTATATAATAGGAACAAGTCTGGATGTGGATCAACTTATTTTTGGAGAAATTTTGGTGAGTTGGCCAATGAAGGTTCTTT
>Ga0137306_101985_pt1 | contig 18481 bp, 17 predicted proteins | sample Inofroosms_March_FD_97187 | JGI IMG/M metagenome (GOLD analysis project Ga0137306, IMG submission 97187) | Mouse cecal microbial communities from Vienna, Austria - N-Acetylneuraminic and N-Acetylglucosamine D2O microcosms_March | ecosystem: Host-associated > Mammals > Digestive system > Large...
TAAACGTAAACAAAAACCGAAAGATTTTGACAAACTGCAATTACCCTTTTTTAATAAAAATATAATTGCAGTTTGATCGAAAGAAATTCTTGCTTATGCCATGAAAGGACAGTATAATAGATATAATTATCAGATACTATTCACGGCTTAGGAATGCGCTTACAGGTGAGTAAAATGCTTGATATTTATATATGTGAAGACATAGAGATTCAGCTAAAATATATTGAAAAAATTTTAAAAGAATATATCGCATGTAGAAAGAAAGATGCCAGGATTGTCGCTGCAAAGAGAGATCCAGAAGACATTTTATCCGAAATCAGTAAGCATTCGAACCCTGCTGTCTTTTTTATTGACGTGCAGCTAAAAGGCTACAGCATTGATGGATTTGAACTGGCAAAACGGCTAAAAAAGCAGAATAATGAACATAGCATTGTTTTCCTGACTTCAAATGATAAACTGGCTTATAAAGTATTTGAGTATGAGCTGGATGCACTGGACTATATCATCAAAAAACCCCAATACTTTTGCAATAATGCCGAAAATCCAGAGCTATCGAAACGATTAGATAATATTTTTGAAAAATTACATAACATTGATCTACAAAAGCACAAAAAATCTATTACGATTTCTAATGGGAGTATCCTGACAAAACTTTTTTTAGACGATATCATTTATATACAGGCAGTCAAAAGAATACACCTGGTGGAAATCTATTCATATAACCGGGTAATTTCCTGCAGACAGTCTTTAAAAAGCATATTTGAATTATTAACAGACCGGTATATATATGTGAATAAATCCTGCATAGTAAATATGGATAAGGCAAACTCATTGGATAAGCAAAACCGCTATTTGTATCTGGACGGTGAGTTTCAAGTTGAAATATCTTACCGTGAATTAAAAAATGTAGAGAAAGTGTTAAATAATCTCTAGAGCGTGTTTGAAAATTGCTTTCTGCAGACTGTGACGGCATCTTGCAGAAAGCAATTTTCAAACACACTCTGGCAATACGGACGGTGAAAAAGTGAAGATATTGTACAGTATAATAGGGGCTATATGTGTAGTTACATCTTCTTGTGGATTGTTAACAAGCGAAATAAAGATCTGGCAATATATCATTTTAACAATGTATGTAACTCTTATGGGACTTTGGGGATTGTCTTATGGCCAGATCATAGGTGTTGCTATGTTTCTGGGCTTACTAATTATCCTGTTACTAATGGTGAAAGAAAATCGGATCGAAAATCTGTGTCTGGCTTGTACAGGCTACATGTTTAATCTTATTTTCAATAATGTTTTTTTGTTGATCGGCTCAGCCATGTTGGGAATATCAGTGGACAGAATGGAAAAAGACTACTATCTGGCTACTTCCATCATATATTGTTTTATATTATTAGTAACCATATTGGGAATCAGAAGATTCTTGTATCAGAGACTTAATCTGCTGTATTATATCGAAGGAATCCCCTATACGATACGAAATGGATTGTTCATCAATTTATTAATGTACATCATTATTTTTTTGTTTAACATATTCTGGGGGCAGAAAGTTGGATATAGCGCTTCAGCTCTGCGCTTTAATTGTATTCTCTTTTTTATATGCATGCTTATTAGCAATCAGCTGATTGTTGCCTGTGCTAAATACGTAAAGTCAGAAGAGATTAAGAGCGCGGAAAAAGACAAACAGCACTTAATGGAAAACTATATCGTTTGCCTGGAAAATATGGTAGAAGAGACAAAAACGTTTAGACATGATTATAAAAATACTTTATCTACAATGGCAGGCTTTATACATGAAAACCAGCTAAAGGAATTAAAAGAATTCTTTTATATGCAGCTCCAAAGGCCTGCATATACCAAACTTGACGAGATACAGGCCTGGGAATATTTAAAAAATATTCAATCAATGGAGTTAAAGGGGCTGATGTTTGAAAAGCTACTGTTTGCTATAAACAAAGGCATTCATGTAAAGGTAGCAATAGCAGAACATTTTGATGTACAATATGATGGATTAAAAGATCTAATAAGCATTTTGGGTATTTTTATTGATAATGCAATCGAAGCAGCTGAGAAGAAGCAGGGGCTAATCCGAATTATTTTAGCACAATCAAGTGAACATATTATGTTCCAGATTATGAACAGCTATGATAAAAAGCCAGATATTTCTAAAATCTTTGAAAAAGGTTATTCTACGAAGGGCGCCGGTCGTGGCTTAGGATTATATGAGGCCAGAGTATTACTGCAAAAATATACCGACATAGTTCATGAATGTAATTGTAAAGACGGATGGTTTACGCAACAGTTGCAGATAACAAAAATAACTTCACAAACATAATCCAAACAGACGGTTTCACGAAAAATAAAATTAATTATACTGCGCGGCAGATTTCTTCGGTCGTGAGTAACAGTACACAAATACACTAATATATAATAGGAGGGAACTGTAATGGGCAAAATTACATACCGTAATCCGGTAGTGGAGGACGCAGAGAGAATCGTAGAGTTTTACAATTATGTAGGAGGGGAGACCAGTTTTCTAAGCTTTGAAAAGGATGAGTATCCCTTGGGCGTAAAAGAGCAGGCGGAGGACATTAAGGGACTCGAAGGCAATGTGAATAACACGATGCTTCTTGCACTTGACAGGGAAGAGATTGCAGGCATTGCGACCATTAATTCCAGCCATAAGATTAAATCCCGCCATGAGGGCGAGCTGGGGATTGTCGTGGCAAAAAAATATCAGGGGCAGGGAATCGGGAGCACTTTAATTCAGATGCTGATTGACTGGTGTAAAGGAAATGGCGTAACAACAAGAATCCGTCTGGACACAAGAACAGATAATACAATGGCGGTTTCTTTATATCTGAAGTTCGGCTTTATCGTGGAAGGATGCTGCAAAAACCAGACATTTCTCAACGGCAGATACTATGACCTTTATATTATGGGAATGATGATAAAATACGGTAGGTGTTCCTTCCCTCATTTCACTCAATACTGCAATTTGCCCACTACTTGTACAAGTCAAGCAGTGGTCAAGCCATCCCATCCTATTTTCTGTACTATATTTCTACGCGCTCCTTAACGCATCATAACAACCTGCTCAATGTCGCAAGCTTCAATTTAATATTTATATTATTTTCAGCAGCAAGTTTCTTTATCCACACTATATCTTCATCTCTGTATGGATCCTTAAAGAATCTTTTAACAAACTTTATCACCTGGCTCTTAAAAGACCAATTAAGATTCGACGATGTATTAATTGAATTAAAATCTTTCAAAGTTTGATTTTCGTCTACGGTGCCAATCAAGTATCTAAGGATTAAAACATCCGCAAAGGTAAATGGCATAATATCATCTTCAAACTGCAACAATGACATATATGGTCCGCCTTGCTTCGTATCATTTGTCACTAATGAATATGCGCCCAGATCACCTGTTCCATACAAATTTCTATTCTCACTTACATTATGCTCAAAAATCTTATATACCTGCAAGTTCCTTAGCCTTTGATTCGTATATAATTCCATCTTCCCATCAGCGATGTCTGCATCAACTTGATTGAGCACATCCTGACCATGATTTTCCAATTCAACATTACGAATCTGCTCATAAATAAATACACCTTCATCAAAGAATGCAAACAAGATATCCTGTAGACCAGCCTTATAAAAATGGATTATTACATTTGTATCTAAAGAGGCTCTCAATCGTCCAAACCTCCTATCAAATCATCCAACTCATCATCGTCATCATCAGAACGTTCAATAAGCTTATCGCTAATATCTTCTATGCTAAGTTGATAACAAGCTAAAACTCTTTCCAAGGTTTCCTTCGGTATCGCGTTATGGTTATAATTGTATATAACATAGTCAATGTATTCATACGGTATATCAATCCCATTACCAGGTACATTCAATCTTGCGTTTCCACCAACGCTTCGAAGCAGATTTCCAACCCTCTTCTCCGTTTTCTCATTATCAAGACGCAGTTTCTGATTTGAATCTATAATGCCCAAACTTTCCAACCGATTTAGCGCCATATCAAAGCTAACGCTGAATTCTGACATGATTCGTGCAATATCCATTGCTGATAATCCTTTTTCCGGGAAATTCTGAATTTCCAGATCAAGAAATCTGCCAACATCATCCGAAGGCATCAATAAACAAGCCGCAAAATAATTTGCTTCCTGCTCTTTTATGTCTGTACTTCTTCCATTAATAGTAACATGATCATCAATAAAAGAATCTGTGTCCGCCAAATGTAAAATAGCATGACCTATTTCGTGGGCAAGTGTAAATATTTCTCTGGATAATCTACTGCAGCTATTTGTAAAAATTACGATATCATTATCCCTTTTAACAGTAAATCCAAGATCTGCGTTCTCTCCCAAAGGATATCTCAATAACTTATATCCCAGCCTTTCGCATTCTTTAAACAGATCAATAATTCCATATCTGCTGATTTTACATTTTACTCTGAAAGAATCCGCCTTTATACGTATTTCCCGCTTTCTACTGTCTAACATTCACGAACCCCCTTCTTAAAACATATCCCTGTGCCGAAGCTTCTCGCACATATGCTTATTTGCATAGAACAAATCGAGCATATCAAATATCTTTTTAGAAGATCCGCTTTCCTCTCCAATTCTATATGCAACTGCAGGAGCTTCATCCAACACTCTTGTTATATCCCCTACTGTAACGTCCAAAACTTCCGCAACTTTAGAAAGAATATCCAATGTAATGCTATTAACTCCATTCTCAATTCTTGCATATTTCTGTCTGCTAATGCCAATTTTATCAGCAATCTGCTCTTGAGTGAAATTTTTTGCACTTCTTAATGCCTTAATGCGGCTTCCTAACATTTCATTCATGATCATCCCTCCATTTCTGCGTACTATTATTCTATCATAAAAATGAGCAAAGTCAACCGGATATGTTGTATTTTCGCAACATTTTATATGTCTCATGTTATGTTTTTTAACTTTATTCACAATTTCATACTAACGGAAAAAAGGTCTACTGAAACTTCCACTCCAATAGACCTAATTCCCCTGCTTAAAGACACCGGTACCGGCTGTCTGCTCCCCTTTATTTTTTCTCACATTTTCGTTTTTCGCGTAATTCCTTAAAGAACTCCTTCATCATCTGGCTGCACTCTTCTTCAAGCACCCCTGTCACCAGCTCTGCCTGATGGTTGAATTCCTCCATCTGCAACAGATTCAGTATCGAGCCTGCGCACCCTGCCTTTGGGTTCATGCATCCTACCACGACTCTTGTCATCCGCGACTGTACGATTGCTCCCGCGCACATCTGACAGGGCTCCAGTGTTACATACATAGTACATTCCTCGAGACGCCAGTCCCCCATTTTTTTACTCGCCTTTCTGATGGCAATCAGCTCCGCGTGAGCCAACGTATTCTTATCAATCGTCCTGCGGTTGTATCCCCGCCCGATAATCTTATCCTGATATACGATCACACAGCCAATGGGCACTTCACCGATCATATATGCCTTTTTTGCCTGCCTGATGGCCTCCTTCATATATTTTTCATCCGTACTCTGCATGGCTCCTCCCTGTTCACTTCCTCATGCGGCTGTGCGCATCATGTTATGCTGTGCGGCAGATTTATCTGGTGCGCAGTATATCTTTATCGGTAACTGCTCAGTACCTTCACAGTTACATGCAAAAATCCATTTGAAATTGCCTTCGGCAATGGGATTTTTGCACTCCTGAATCACTTTCTTACGGTCTGTGCAGTAAATGCACAGACCTGCTGAGTAGTTACGTTTATCGTACCATTCTTCTCACCTGCCGGCACCAGTATCCGAATGCTTCTTCTGTCATGTCTTCCTCTTCCGAATCCATCTTCATCTCATCTGCGCCGATAAATTCCGGGAAGCCAAAACCGTACGCAGCCCTTGCCTCCTTTGGGTGGTATATGCCAGGCACTCCAAGCCTTAGAATCTTCCCGTCATCAAGAAGAACAAGATATCCATAATTATGATATCCGTGCAGGAGAAAATTATTATTAGCAAGACGCCATTCACAGCGCGGAAGTCTGGCAATATCTCCCCTCTGGATCTTCGTCATCTGCAATGGGGATGTCTCCCCGCAGGCCTCTCTCTGCATAGACATCTGAGATTGTGTTATATCCGCTCCTTTTGACATAGCTTCATCTTCCGCTCTTTTTCCATCCGGCTCTCTCTGGGTCCGTCCGGCCTCTCCGGCAGGAGTCTCAGTCTCCATCTGTTCCTTGCCTCCGGCCGTTTCTTTCTCAGCCTGCTTTTTCTCTCTATCCGGTTCCTTCATTCTCTGTTCTTTCCTGTCCAGACCCGCCTCTCTGACCGGATCCTTCTCCCACACTTCTTCCTCTGCACCCGCTTCTCTCTCTGACCGGATTTCCTCTTTCACCGGTTCCCTTCTTCGCCACTCTTCCTCCATCTGCCTGGCTTCTCTGACTGGTTCCCTTCTCCGCCACTCTTCCTCCATCTGCCTGGCTTCTCTGACTGGTTCCCTTCTTCGCCGCTCTTCCTCCATCCGCCCGGCTTCTCTGACTGGTTCCCTTCTTCGCCGCTCTTCCTTCATCTGCCCGGCTTCTCTGACTGGTTCCCTTCTTCGCCGCTCTTCCTTCATCTGCCCGGCTTCTCTGTCTGGTTCTCTTCTCCGACGTTCTTCCTCCGTCTGCCCGGCTTCTCTGCCCGGATTCTTCTCTGCGTACCCTTCTCCTGAGTCTGTTTCTTTCTCGTCCTGTTCTTCCTCTCCTGTGTTTTTTTCTTCCTGTCCCGGCAGGTTATGCGCTGTATCAAGCCGTATCCTTTCAATGTCAACGGGCTGATCCTCCCACACAGCCGCAAAGGTACGGCCATTTTTATCCTTTAAAAGCATTCCGCCTACGGAATCATAGTTTTCCTCTCCTCCGGTATCCTCATTTGTATACCGGAGCCTGTAATTCACAGACGGACCCATAAAGGCGATATCTCCCTGGTGAGCCCCGGCAAATTCACCGTGCTCCTTCCAGAACAGATACACCTTAAGTGCATCACCTCCTGAGAGACGGAGCCCCTTTCCATGAATATGCAGAGTACTCTCCTGTGCACCCTGCTCTACATTTACAAATCCTACATTGCGTATCCTTTTTCCTTGTTCATATTCATACAGATAGCGAATAAATCGTTTCAATGCTGCACTCCCGGTATCGTATCATTTATCACAATCTATTCCGTACAAGTAAAAAAAATTACACAATCGCCTTTAATTCCTGATACAATCTTTTCGCATAGCTGTCTGTCATGCCGCAGACATAGTCAGTCACCAGAAGAAGGCGCAGATACAGCCTCTCCACATCCGGCCTTCCATCCGCATGATAATGGTATGCTTTTTTATAATTACTGGAGATAAATGATACCATCCGTTCATCAATGGAATCCAGCTTCCCTGCTGCATCATCATACTTTACAATTGCACCGACAAACCGGTCCATAAGAAAGTTAATCATTGCCGCCTCGGCAACCTCCATCCGAAAGATCGTTTCTGATGTAAACACCTCACGGTATGCCAGCTCTCCCAGGACGTCCATGAGCCTCTCCGCCCATGTGCCATGGAACAGGTCATACGGATACAAACCATCCATAATCTCTCTGTAATGATCTGTAAACCCTTCTGTTGCACTGTTTATGAGAAATCCCTGCACCCGGACAATCCAGTTTTTTACCGCATACTCCTCCGGGTTTTCCTTTTGCTTATCCTTTCCCCGCACATAGAGATCCCGCAGCCTGTCCGCAGGCATAAAAGGACAGTCCTCCTGCATATTCTCCTGTACGTCCAAAAGCACCTCCAACAGTTTATAGTAGCTGATGAATCCCTTTACATATGCATCCTCAATATCTGCCGTCTTATAGGCAATGTCATCTGCTGCCTCCAGTATGTAGGCAAGGGGATGCCTGCTGCCGCATGTACCCGTCTCCCGTTCGATTTCCTTAAAAATATCCTCATCCGCATAGTAATAGCCCATCTTTCTATTCTTAACATCATCTGCGGCCTCACGGATCTCCGTCGAAGCTGACGGGTATTTAATAATTGTACTCAGAAGCGCATACGTGAGGTTCATTCCCTGCTCGTCCACAAGAAAATGAAGTTTTGTCACCAGTCTCAGTGCCTGTGCGTTTCCTTCAAAATGATAAAAATCCTCTCTCATCTGAGGTGTCAGCATCTGCTCCACCGGTTCTCCATGGTAAGTGATCAGAGGGAGATTTTTTTCAAACCACTCTCTGATCGCTGTCTCGCCGAAATGCCCGAAGGGCGGATTTCCGATATCATGTATCAGGCCTGCACACTGGAGAATATTACAGATGTCCTCCTTCATGACAGGTGTAAAATCCTTATCCATTTTCCGGATCAGGATGTTTTCTCCTATATTCTGCCCGAGGGACTTCGCGAAGGATGATACCTCCAGGGAATGGGTAAGCCTTGTCCGGATAAAGTCACTCTTATCCAGAGGAAATACCTGTGTCTTATCCTGCAGTCTCCGGAAAGATGCACTGCCGATAATCCGGTGGTAGTCCTTTTCGAATTCGCTCCTGAGATCTGTTTTTCTATTTATTTTTTCTGATGCCCCACGGCTTCTCCTGACTGATAATAGCTGCTCCCAGTTCATGTGTCCCGTCTCCCCCGCCTGATCTGCTAGTCCAGGTAGATCGGAGAAACATAGTCTTTTCCAAGCAGAGCTTTCTTACGCTCCTGGTAACCAAGAAATGCCCACTCCGTCATATCCGTCCATCTGTGATCCGCACGGTCATATACCTGCACATACCCGATTCTGTCGGGATGCATCCGCACACTGTTCGTCTTGTATTCCCTTCCGGTATAGGGATTCACATCACCGAGCTCCGTATCTTCATCATCATCAAAGACACCTTCATTTGCAATATACAATTCTTCATCAGGTTCATACCCGGATTCAAAGAACTCCCCGTCATCCCCTGCATCCTCTCCGGAATAGACCTCATATTCCCCGCCTGCTTCAGACTCGTATTCTCCGGCCTCTTCTTCCGGCTCTTCTCTTTTATTACGCTGCAGATAGGACATAAAGCCCCGGGGCTTTTCCTCCTGCTCATGTGCGCTGTGTCCTTCTCTGGCTTCTGCCTCCAGCGCCTCCACTTCCGCCAGAAGCTCCTCCACCGTACAGGAAGAATCCTGCTTTCCTGAATCCGCATATTCCTCTGGATATCCTGTCGTCTCTGCTCCTCTTGCATCCCTTACGCCTTCCTCCAGCTCATCCAGTCTTTTATGTATGTCAAGAATCTCCCCTACTGTAATGTCTCTTTCCTTTGATGACAATGAGGCTGCCGCCCGGGGCTTCGGCTTCTCCTTTGCTGTCCTTCGTGCTGCATGGCCGGCAGCCTCAGCATCCTCTTCTAATATGCTAAGATATAGCGGACATCCCAGAATTCCTGCAATCATACGCATATCCTGCTCCTGAAAATTATCTCTTGACAGCCTCTGGGTAAGGTTCTGCCTGGACATCTTCTTCCCGGTCTGCACCTCAATAAGCTCTGCAAGCTCCTTGATCGTCATTCCCTTACGGCTTAGAACAACCTTAACCTGCTCTCCAAATGTCAGCTCAAGCATCCTGTTCCCTCCTATTTCATTTTTTATACCCACCCTCGGTATTATCGTTGGTAAACCATTTTATTTCCTGGTAAATTCCTGTTTTTCTAATACATTCTATCAAATCCGAAATCCCTCGTCAAGATTCCGCTGAAACCATTATTACTATTCACGGCTCAGGAATGCGCTAAACTGCGCATTCCGTGAGAACATGATGCAGGGGTGAGGGACGGTTTTTGCGTAGCAAAACTTGCAATGCCGCCCCGAATCGTTACTATGAGCGGCCTTGCAGGTCGTGAATAGTAACAAACCATTGACAAAATACATGGAAAAACGGTACTATAAACGTAACTGTTCAACAGGTCTGTGTTTGTAACAGTTCAGACAGGTTCGGTTTATTATTACAAATACATACAGCAAGGAGTTGAAGACATATGATTATTGTATTAAAACCACGTACCACAAAACAGGATATTGTCCGCGTAGAAGACATGGTCAAGGCGCGCGGGCTTGACACTCATATTATTGAAGGCTCGGAGATGACGATCATCGGATGTATCGGTGATACTACCCGCATTGACATGAAGCTTTTTGAAGTGGATCCTGCGGTTACCAAGGTCATGCATGTGCAGGAGCCCTATAAGCTGGCGAGCCGTGCATTTCACCCGGAGGATTCCACGGTTGATATCTCCGGCGTAAAGGTTGGCTGCGGACATCTGGCTCTGATTGCAGGCCCCTGCTCCGTGGAATCTACGGAACAAGTCCTAATGATCGCCCAGGCCGCGAAGGAATCGGGAGCCAATCTTTTAAGAGGCGGTGCATTCAAGCCGCGGACAAGTCCCTACTCTTTTCAGGGCATGGGGCTTGAAGGCCTGGATATTCTGTGCGAGGCGAGAGCTGCAACCGGCCTCCCGATTGTAACGGAACTCATGTCCACAAAATACCTTGATAAATTTAATGAAAAGGTCGATCTGATACAGATTGGCGCCCGCAACATGCAGAACTTTGATCTGCTAAAACAGCTTGGGCAGATTGAACGTCCCATTCTTTTAAAGAGAGGACTGAACGCCACCTATGAAGAGTGGTTCATGTCCGCCGAGTATATTATGGCTTCCGGGAATGAGAATATCATACTTTGCGAGCGCGGTGTCCGCACCTTTGAAAGCTATACAAGAAACACTCTGGATCTTCAGAGCATTCCGGTTGTACGGAAACTTACACATCTTCCGATTATTGTTGATCCAAGTCATGCCGGCGGAAAATGGTGGCTTGTGGAGCCCATGGCAAAAGCAGCAATTGCTGCCGGGGCAGACGGCCTGATGGTGGAAGTACACAACAATCCCGAATGTGCCCTGTGTGACGGCGCCCAGTCTCTGAAACCGAAAAAATACGATGAGCTGATCCGCCAGGTATCCCAGATTGCACAAGTAATCGGAAAAACCCTGTAAACATACAGTTCCATAACACTGGAAGGTTATTATGATGAAATTATATGTAAATTTAGGAAAAAACAGTTATCCAATCTATATTGAAAATGGGCTCCTGTCCAATGCATGCCGATATGTTGCAGAGGTATTTACCGGAAATAAGATCATGATTGTATCGGATGATAATGTCTACCCTCTTTACGGGGAGAACTTAAAATCTGTACTATCCGGGCAGTACGAATGTCACTCACTCATACTGCCCCATGGCGAATCCACCAAAAGCTTCGAGAGTCTTCCCGCGATTTACAGCGCCATGCTCAAGGCACGGCTTTCACGGAGTGATCTCCTGCTTGCTCTTGGCGGCGGTGTTATAGGAGACCTTGCGGGCTTTGCCGCCGCAAGCTATCTGCGGGGCATAAAATTTGTACAGGTTCCCACCTCCCTTCTCGCACAGGTAGATTCCTCTGTAGGAGGGAAGGTTGCCGTAGACCTTCCCCAGGGCAAAAACCTGGTCGGTGCTTTCTACCAGCCGTCTCTGGTATTGATTGATCCGCTCGTGCTAGATACACTTCCTGAGCGCTTTATTAACGACGGTATGGGAGAGGTAATTAAATACGGCTGTATTAAGGATCCGGATCTTTTTGTAGAGCTGGAAGCGCATCAGTCCTTTGATGCCTTAAAAGCAAAGCTTCCGGCTGTCATCCAGCGCTGCGTGGATATCAAACGGATTGTCGTGGAAGAAGACCAGTTTGATACCGGGGAGCGCATGCTCCTGAATTTCGGGCATACACTGGCCCATACCATCGAACAATATTACCATTATGAACGCGAAAGCCACGGTGAGGCTGTTGCCATCGGCATGTATCAGATTACACGGCTGGCGGAAGAAAAAGGACTGACCCCCGCAGGAACAGCAGAACATATCCGCAGGATACTTGTCTCCTACGGACTTCCCTTCTCATGCGGACTGCCTTTAAAAGACCTGATAAAAGCCATAACCCTGGATAAGAAGAATATGGATGGAAGCCTGAATGTCGTCCTGCTTCACGACATAGGAGACAGCTATATATATCCCACCTCTTCATCCTTTTTCACAGAAAATAACGGAGGAACCATGATATGAGATTAAAAGGAAAAATTGCAATCATCACAGGAGCCGGAAAAGGGATCGGCAGGGAGGCCGCTCTCAAAATCGCGGCAGAAGGAGCAACTGCCGTCTGCGTGGCAAGGACTCAGTCCGACCTTGATGAAACTGTACATTTGATAGAGGAACAGGGCGGCAGCGCTGCTGCTTACTCCCATGACCTCACGGATGCCGCCCAGGTTCAGTCCATGGTTGATGCTGTTCTTAATAAATATGGGCGCATTGATATTCTGATCAATAATGCCGGAGGCTATCCCTCGGAGATCTACGATAAGGTAAGCAGACAGGCGATCAAGATCTGGGAATGGAGCGAGGCACAGTGGGATCAGATTATCAAGACAAATTTAAAAATCCCATTTTTATGTATCAATAAGGTCGTGCCTGTTATGATCAGGCAGGGCGGCGGAGAGATCGTAAGTGTATCCTCCCGCATGGGACGAATTGCATCACAGATGGGTGCGTATGCTGTCGCCAAGGGCGGAATTATCACTCTGACAAAGACCACTGCTATTCAGACGCAGGAATATGGAATCCGTGCAAATGCTGTAGCCCCGGGCATTGTTGACACTCCCGGACAACGTGTATACAACCACAACGTCGGACAGGATGATGTCAAGATGGGAAGCGCTTCCTCTGTAGCAAGTGCAATTCTATATCTGCTCTGCGATGCTCCGCAGGTTATGACAGGCCAGGTACTGGATCTGTTCACCACGGTTTAGAAAATGTGAATGCCTGTATGGAGATAGTTACATTTTGTTAACAATTAATTTTCTTTTTCAACACAGTTTTATCACATTTTCTGCCTATACTATAATTGTTCGAAAGAACAAAATAATTTTCTTTTTCATAACTTTTTCCTCAGGACTGCAGCCTCCCAAACTTGCAGTCCTTTAAAATGCTCTTTTTCCCATTCATCAAGATACTCCCGCATATCCTCCTTTAAAGAATTCAGAAGCTCCTGCTGTCTTTCGATCATTCCGGGTATCTCAGAATCAGCTCCCAGGCAGCCTTCCCTCATACTTTCCAGCTTCCGGCAGCAGCTGTCAATTTCCCTTTCCTCTTCTTCCGCCTCTTCGAAAAGCCTTTTTCTTCTCTTTCTTAGATCTTCTGCCTTTTCCATAATGACATGCTCCTTTTTATTACGATATGATGTTTTTTGACGCTTGTATCATGATATCTGGATATATACCGTAATCCCGAGGATTCTGGAATATTCTTTTTCTTTTTTCTCTTTTAATTTATTTAGGTATTCCCGTCTTTCCCTCATATTATCTCCAGGCAGGATATTTCCCTCCTCATCGTATTCCATACAGTCTGTAATTCCAAGCACCAGTGCCTGGTTTGGGATCACCGGCTCTCTCCCTGCCTTCTCTGGATACAGGAAGCCGCCTCTTTCCTCTCTTCCGGCAGGCCCCCTTACTCTGATTACCTCCGGGCAGGTTTCCTTTACCATCTGTTTCAGCTCTTCCGTTACTGCCGTATCTCCTGTCCTGAGACAGGTCTTTAGCATCTCAAGCTGCTTCTCCCCAAGATATTCGATGTACAGATTATTTCTCAGATACAGAAACTTAAGACCCATGGATGACTCCCTCTCATACAGGTTCATCTCTCCCGGCCCGTGGCTTACGAAGCCAAGCTCACTGCTTCCAAGCTCTCCATCCAGCGCCCTGATATCCAGTGCCTCCAATAGATATGCATCTAGATTCGCTCTGTATACGGCCTGCAGACACAGATAATAGCTGCTAATCTCATCTCCCTCTGTCAGCCCCTTTTCTCTCATCAGCCCATGATGATAACGATATATGAATCCATTATTTACTACTTCCTCTTTTTCCGGAATATAAAGCTCTCCGGAAAGCTTGTACCTGCTCATGTCTTCCTCCTTTCCTGCATAACATTCCTTCTGACAGCACCAGAGCGATACTGTCAGAGTTCCTAAAACAAAAATACAAAAGACTACTCTAATCAAACCTGACTGACTGAATCTGTATATATGCATCTGCTTCACACTCCCCTTCTGGACAGATTTCCCGAAAATCCGGATTTTCGGGATCTATGTAGTATTTTTTCCCCCATGAGGATACGGTGATCTTTCCGTCACCGGTAAGGCCTGTCACTGTCATTGCATGCCCGCCGTCCATCTGGACCATTCTTCCCCCGGCATCCTCTAAAATCACCGGATGGGTGCTGATAATCACCCTGTTTCCCTTTTCCGCCTCTTTCTTACACCTTTGATACACATTCTGTGCACTGCACTCAATATTTTTGATTTCCCCCTTTATGCCATATGTCTTCATATATCTTTCAAACCGGTAGATCCGTTTTTCTCTCGTGGTGCCGATGCCCCTTGTCTCCGAAAGGTCCTCCTCTGTGTCGTAGATATCATATCTGTCCCACGCGTTTCCCTCCTCATTATGATTATCACTGGCGCAGTACAGGTCAAGCACGAGCCGGTCATAATTCACATATTCTTTCCCGGACGTAGTTTTTGAAAAAAGGGGAAAGCCAAACACCTTTTCAAACTCTTCTTCCTTTCCCCTGTATTCGTCCACAATGATATTGGCAAATGCCACATATCCGCAGCCTTCGCTGTTCAGCTTCTCCAAAAATCTTGTAATCTCCTCGTCTGTGTAATCTTCATATTCCTCATAGCTGTGAATCAGCTCCCTGATGTACTCCCTGTCCCCATTTTGTCCGAGCATCCAGGCGGCCCCTGGACCCTCCTGCCTTCCGCCATACTCCTCAAAGCTCATGGTCAGGCGCAGACTGGCATTGAGAATCTGGTTCCGCCAGGATGTGTCCTTTTTGTGTCTGTAGGAGTCATCTTGAAATGCTCCGGCAATCTGAGTCAGACCTGTTTTTACTGCAGAGACTATTTCCTCTCCCCCTGCAAACAGTCCTGCCGTTCCTGATGCAATCGCATCAAAGCTTTCTGCCTTTTTTACCCACTTTTCATAGAGGCTCTGTCCCATACCTGCCAGTTCACTGTACTTTTCCGCCTTGCGGCTGTAATACAGATAAGTAAAAGGATCACAAGATGACTTCATCTTGTCCCGGAGCATTGCTTCATTTGTCTCATAGCTTTGTTTTGTACTCAGTGCATTCTCCATTTGGAGGAAGATGTTTTCCCCGTCCAGCACTTCCTCTCCAACCGAATCCTCCAGTTTCTTAAAATCCTGCATATCCGAAAGGCTTGCTGCCTTTAAACCTACAATAATAATCATATAATCCTGAAGCTGCCTTTTTAATGCATGGAAGGACAAACTTTCCAACTCATCTGCCTGGGAAAATTCATTGATGCTTTTACTAACCACATCCAGTGCCTTATTGTCCTGCTCCATCCGGTGCACTGCCTTCTTGCACTGCTCTTTCATACTCACCGGATTCAGGTAATCGCTTCTCTGCATAAGAATCCTCCCCTTATTCTGCCGCCCTAATTGTCATATGCCTGCTTCCTGTCTTCGCCAGCTCCCCCATCATCTCATCAAACTCTGTGAAAGCAGCGTTCAGACTCCTGATATTTCGAACCTCCTGGTCCAGGGCGCTGCCCAGTTCCTCCATACAGCTCTGTGATCTTCCATATGCTGCCCTGCCGTTTGCATTCGCCGGTATGGTCGTTCTGGTATCTTGCGGCACTAATGGAGAATTTCTGAAATATCCTGCCGCACTCTCAATCCGAGCGGCACTTTCATCTGCCTGATACTGATTTACCCGGATCTCACCTGCCATATGCTCCTCCTTTCTTCTGAAAACACTATACTCACAGCCGCAAATCGGCATACTTCCTTATGCGGCTGTGCACATCATGTTATGCTGCGCAGCAGATTTATCTGGCGCACAGTATAACAATTTTTACACTGCTTCCGGCAGCCTGACTCTCCTGTAGATGCCATTCCTAAATAGCAGCCCGTCGCCATGCTCTGGAAGCTCTCTCATCCCCGGAACCGGAAATATAGGCATCAGCCCCTGAGCGCTTAATACAAGCCCGTCAGCCGCCTGCTTTACCATCTTGTTCACCTCATCCATTCCCCTGGCTCTGGCGGCATGAACCGTTATAATACATGTGATTCCAAGCGCACACCCCTCCTTTAAGAGCCGTGCCGTCTGCTCCAGGTTCTCCTTCATAAACTCTGTAAAATCATCCACATCATCTATCAGAACCGTACAGAACGGCATCTCACCCATAATTGTCCTGGGGTTTTTGTCCGGGCATTCTTCCAGCTGCCTTTTTACCAAAAGGCGCCTCCTGTTGATTTCCTTCGTAATCTCCTTCCTAAATACATCTGCTTCCTCCCTGTCCTCTATATACAAGGCATTCTGCTTTCCCCTGCAGTAATAAAGCTCCATTCCTTTTGCGTCAAATATATAGGTTCTTCCCCGGGAAATTGCCTGGGATGCAAGCACCCGTGCCATATTGGTCTTACCCGACCCGGCATTCCCAATAATAATAAAGGGACCGGCACATCTGTCAAATCCTTTCCCTGTCACCTCTTCCACATCCAGGCCGACCAGGTAATCATTTCCGTCATTTTCATAATTTTTCAGCATATCAGCATAAAACTCCTCTGGAAGCACGGGAATATGCGGCGCTTCTTTGCCTGGATTGAATCTCTTTATCTCCCTGATCAGTCTTTTCAAAGACTTGATGTAGGCCATATCATGTATGCATGGAGCCATGACGCACAGCTGCACTGCATGCACATTATCATCATTCACAAGTGCGCGCCCCTTAATCTCTGACTGCCTGTACCCAGATCTTCCCACCATAAGCAATGTCTCATTTTCATCATAATTATATCCGGCAAGCCTGGTCTTAAAATTATTCAGTGTCGCCTGCCTTATGGCATTCATCCTCGTAGCTGCAACGGCCATATAGATTCCAAGGCCCGCGCCGTCCCGGGAAAGTTTCGTAAAAAATTCTTCCTCCTCTATCCCGGACTCTCTCACGGCATCAAACTGATCAACCGCTACGATAATCGTTTTTAAGGGTGTTCCTGACAGTTCTCCGTATACCCCTGCAGAAGGCGCGGCATACCGCGCAAGCATTTTTTTACGTGCTGCCATCTCCTCTGTCATCAGCTTCTTAAATTTCCAGTACCTCTCACTGTCATCCAGGGAAATATATTCTGCTGTATGGGGAAGCTCCTTAAGAGGTATCAGACCGCTGTTCCCATAATCCAGAATATAAAAATTCATGTCATCCACATCGCTTAGAAGCGCAAGACTTACAAGCAGGGTTGTAAGAAATACCGTCTTTCCAAAGCCCGGTGATGCCACAAATAAGAGATTCCCGTCCCTTACAAAGCTATGGGTGAAGTCCTCCTGCTTCTGCTGCTCTGGAATATCGATTTTCCCAATACAGACTGCCGGCAGCTCCTGGCTTCTTTTTCCCGGAAGCCATGTCATCTCACCATTTTCATCTACATAGGGGCTTACAAGCATCTCCTGTAATGGCAAAAGCCATGGTTTCTTTACCTTTACAGAGACTTCGGATTCACAGATCTTTCGTATGTACTCCACCACCGCCTCAAGCTGTGTCCCTGCACCGAAGCTTTCTTTCCTTCCCCCGCTCAGGTCCTGATTCACCAGTTCACCCTGCCCCAGCTCATTGATCACATAGATGCGGTCATCTGTTATACACTCCTCCCCGCCCCGGACATAAACGGCACTGCTTAAGGCTGACTGGAACATTTCATAGATCTCATTATTCCCAACCTGGAGATATGCCCGTCCCGGAAGAGTGATATCTGCCGCATCCGGCGTCCTTAAGATTTCTCTGCTGTCACCTTCGTCCTGTACCTTCAGACACATCCTGAATCTGCTGTTGCTCCAGATCTGTTCATCTACCACTCCGGCCGGCTTCTGTGTCGCCAGAATCAGATGAACCCCCAGGCTTCTTCCAATACGTGCCGCAGACACCAGTTCCTTCATAAAATCGGGCTGCTCCCTCTTAAGCTCCGCAAACTCATCACTGATAATGAAAAGATGTGGTACTGGCTCTTTCGCCGTTCCTTCTTTGAATAATTGCATATACCCGTTTATATGGTTTACTCCATAGCTTACAAACATCCTCTGCCTTCTAAGCAGTTCCGCCTTCACAGATGCCAGCGCACGCATACTTCCCCCCATATCCAGATTCGTAATCGTACCCAGGTGATGTGGAAGCCCCTGAAACAGGTTCGCCATTCCCCCTCCTTTATAATCAATCAGAAGGAAGCCCACCTCATGGGGATGAAAATTGACTGCCAGGGACAGGATATACGTCTGTATAAGCTCTGACTTGCCCGAGCCGGTCATCCCCGCC
>Ga0137306_101990_pt1 | contig 18461 bp, 13 predicted proteins | sample Inofroosms_March_FD_97187 | JGI IMG/M metagenome (GOLD analysis project Ga0137306, IMG submission 97187) | Mouse cecal microbial communities from Vienna, Austria - N-Acetylneuraminic and N-Acetylglucosamine D2O microcosms_March | ecosystem: Host-associated > Mammals > Digestive system > Large...
TTATTTCGCATTCGGACCGTTTTTCGGCCCCCATATCGCATTTGCCGGGGCGGTAGCAGGCTCCGCATTCGCCAGGAAAAAAGGGATTCTGGAAAACGGAGCGGATATTACAACTCCGCTGGCCGGATTAAATGACGCCAGTGTACTGCTGGTGGGCGGAGTATTCGGCGTAATCGGATGTCTCTTTAAAGAACTGGTAGTTGCAAATCTTTTTGCAGGAACCATCTCCAACCGTCTGATTACGGACGCGCCTGGAATTACCGTTTTCCTGTCCGCAATCCTGGTCCGCCTTGTGTTCGGAGGCAAACTGAGGACAGGAACGGAAACAATAAGCAAAGGCAAAGCATTATCTGCAACGATTGTAATCGGAATAGGTTACAGCATTATGGTAGGAGGACTTTTCGTTGCCGCTGTTTCAGCCGGATTTCCGGTAGAGGCCTTTGGCGGATGTTATCCCCAGATGATTTTTGGTATTGCGGCCATCGGTCTTGTGTTTGCCACCATGGGACACGCATATTATGGATGCCATCATATTGTGATTATTGCGGCTGAGGCGGCAGTGCAGTCTTATGCCAGCACAGGAAATCTTTATTTTGCTCTGTTCATGAGCGTTGTATTCGGTACCGTTTCCGCTCTTATCTGTGATATGGAAGGCAAGCTGATTAACAGCGGAGAAGATTCCCATATTGACGGTCCGGCATGTGCTATTTTCATTCTTACATTTGTAGTGAACGCATGCTTTCCCGTATAAATAAGTGTTCCCCAACACGCCGCTGCCCCGGAGCCATGATGGTTCCGGGGCAGTTTTTTACCTTACAGGAAAGACCTTGTCACGCTAAAGAGTGAAAGTGTCTTCCTGTAAGATAAAAAATAATATGCGCACTCGCACAGGAGGAAAATATTGCTTCGCAATTGTGCTCGGCGCAGCAAACCGTCCAGGTCCCTCATGATTGAGGGATTCAGGGAGCCCCTGCGGACCTGTCCGCTTTGTTCTCTTACAGGAAAAACCTTGTCACGCTAAAGAGTGAAAGTATCTTTCTGTAAGATAAAAGTAAGATGCGCAGGGCCTGCTCATTTTGTTCTGGACAGAGCCGGGAAGTTGTGTTACCTTTAATCGGTGAGAAACGAAAAGTGTATTGTGATAAAGATTAAGGTGGCAGATGTGAAGAAAGTAATAGATGATGTGCGTCTGATGATTAAGATTTGTGATATGTATTATAATCAGAATGTCAGTCAGCAGCAAATTGCAAAAATACTGAATTTTTCCCGGCCTACGGTTTCCAGGATTCTTTCCTCAGCCAGAGAACAGGGGGTGGTTCAGATTGATATTTCCGGTCTGGACGCAATTAAGTACTGGGAACTGGAGCGGAAACTGGAGGAGAAGTATCATCTGAACCGGGTTCTTGTTGCGGATGCTCCTTCCGGGGAAGAAGAGAGGAAAAGTGCTCTTGGAACCGTGGCGGGGCGGTATCTGGAACAGGTGATTAAGGACGAGAATATTGTGGGAGTTTCCATGGGTTCCACCCTTTACCGGGTGGTATCGCAGGTTACAAGGCCTGCTGCCAGGAATGTAACGTTTGTTCCTCTGATTGGAGGGATGGGGCGGCTTCGGACCGAACTTCATTCCAACAGCCTTGCGGAGAAACTGGCCCGGATTTACGATGGGAAATTTATTCCCTTCCATGCGCCGGCCAGAGTGTCCAATCCCAAAATCCGGACGGAACTGTTACGGGAAGCCAGTCTGAGCACTACGATTCGTATGGCGGAGCGTATGGACGTGGCCATTGTGGGGATTGGCTATCCCAATGAAAATTCGGCCATAAAAGCCACAGGGTATTTCGAGGAAAATGAGATTGAATCTTTGAAAGAAAGAAATGTAGCGGGCGATATCTGTATGCAGTTTTTTGATGAATCCGGCGATATGGCCAGCTATCGGAATGATAATAATGTAGTGGGAATTGAAATCAGCAGGCTGCAAAAAGTACCTCATTCCATTGGTATAGCGGGAGGAACTGAGAAAATTGCAGCTATTCGGGGCGCCATCCGCGGACGCTACATTAATAATTTAATCACAGACGCAGTATGCGCGGAAGAACTGGCAAAAGAGGAATAGCCATTGCGGGAAAAAAAGGAAAAGGGCTGTTGCAAAAGAGCCCTTTTCCGCATGTAATTATTTTGCTGCTTTTTCCTTCAGCCTGTCCAGAAATTTCTTTTTCTTTACTACCGGTTCACCGGAACTCCGGAGGCCTTTGACAGAAGTAATATAGAGGCCGCTTACCACAGCTTTTACTTCTTTTTTGGTGGGGATACTGTCAAAAATTTCCCCTTCACAGATAAAAGTCATGATTTTTGGTCCTACTTTTGCTTTTACCACGGGCAGTTTGGAACCCCGCAGCAGCTTTGGAGTCTGTGCCAGTACCGCGGCGGGAAGACCGGCGTCTTTCAGCTTCATCCGTTTTTTATCAATGACCAGCATGGATATGGTCTGTGCCGTTGCGGCAAGCTGAGCATCCTGCTCTTCTTTTTTCTTCTGTGATTTTTTGCCTAATATGTAAAGCGTAATGGTTGCCGCAAGCAAAAGAACGGTAATTACAATCAGTACAATTTGCCATGTTGCCACAAGAAAACCTCCCTTTTTATACAATTTGCAATTCATTGTACCATTGATTGGTACAAAAATCAATGGTACAATGAGAGGAAATTTACTGCTGCGCAATTCGCTCACGCGCGGCAAAATGCGGAAGGAGGCGCGTATATGAAAAAAAGTATTCGACGAGCCATGATTTCCATGCTCATTCTGACCCTTACCGGAGCAGGCCTGTGTTTCTGGGTATACAAATCGGGAAATTACGGAGAAAAGGCCGAATCTGCCCGTAAAAAAAATGAGATTCGGATATCGGAGCAGGAGGCCGGCAGGTCAGATGAAGCAGACAGAAGCCAGACTGCAGAACTGCCGGGAGAGGAAAATAAAAACCGTACCGGGGAAGAAGTGCAGGAGGATGGAAGCGGAACGTCGCAACTGCCGGAGGAAGAAGTACAGGCTCCGGAGGAAACCACGCTGATTTTTGCGGGGGATATTTACCTGAGTCCCTATGTGCTGGAACAGTACGACAGGGAGGGAATCAGCGGCGTACTGTCAGAAAAGCTGCTGTCAGAAATGGCTCAGGGGGATGTGGTGATGGCAAACGAAGAATTTCCCTTTTCCACCGGCGGGGAACAGGCGCCGGACAAGCAGTTCACCTTCCGGGTAAATCCTTCTTATATAAATATACTGAAAGATATGGGAGTCCATGGGGTGACCCTTGCCAACAACCATGCACTGGACTATGGGCCGGAAGCTCTTGAGGAAACGTTTGAGACGCTGGACGGGGCCGGGATTACATATGTGGGCGCGGGCATGGACAGAGAGCGGGCCTCGAAGCCCTTTTTTGTTCAGACGGGCCGGAAAACCTTTGGATTTCTGGGGGCTTCCAGAGTGATTCCGGTGCCGGAATGGAATATCGAAAATCAGCAGCCGGGGATGCTGTGCACCTACGACAGCGCTCTCCTCTGCGAAGCCATCCGCCAGGCGAAACAGCAGTGTGATTTTCTTACAGTGTATGTTCACTGGGGGATTGAGCGGGAAAATACTCCTCAGGAATATCAGAGACAGCTTGCAGAAGAATATATAGACACCGGAGCGGATCTGGTAATCGGAGCCCATCCCCATGTGCTGCAGGGGGTGGAATACTATAATGGAAAGCCCATTGTCTACAGTCTTGGAAATTTTATTTTCAATCAGGAAATTCCGTCTACCATGCTGCTGAAAGTTAATGTGACGCCGGAAAATGAAACGCTCCTGCAGATTTTTCCGGCGTATGCGGCAGGCGCGAAAACCCAGGAAATGAGCGGAGAGCAGGCGGCGGAGCTGTATGGGTATCTGGAAGAGATTTCTTATGGAATTCAGGTTGGAGAGGACGGGACAATCCGGCAGCAGTAAAATCGGCTGATGGTTTGCGGGTGAACACAGATTGCTTTGCTGCTGCAGGAACAGGGCCGGAATGAGGAGGAAACATATATGGAATTCAGACAGGCAGTGTTGCAGGATCTGAAGCAGCTTAAACTCATGTACCGAAAAGTGATACGAAACATGGATGAAAATCAGATTTCTATCTGGGATGATATTTATCCCTGTGAATTTCTGGAGGATGACATCAGGAACCATCGTCTCTGGCTTATGCTGGAACGTGCTGAACCTGTCTCTGCATTTGCATTATGTGACCGGGATGTCGGGGAAAATCGTGTGGAATGGGAGAAACGCTCAGTGAAGGCCCTGTATATGGACCGTTTCGGCGTAAGTCCGGAAGATGGAGGAAGAGGAATTGGCGGCAGGATGCTGGTAAAAGCCAAAACAGAAGCAAAAGCTCTGGGAGCAGAGTATCTGAGGCTGTTTGTTGTGGATATCAACAGACCTGCTATCGGCTTCTATGAGAAACATGGATTTACAAAGGCAAAGGGTGTTTATGACATGGCCATTGATGAAGAACTGACATTGCGGGAATACGGATATGAAATAAAACTTTGACACAGGGCCTGTTTATAGTATAATGGATTTAAAATTTTACAGGAAGGGAGCGGGGATTTCCCCACAGAAAACATGGAAAAAGAAAAAAACAGACATTCATTTTCAGGATCAATTGGATTTGTACTGGCAGCGGCCGGAAGCGCCGTAGGACTGGGAAACATCTGGCGGTTTCCGTATCTGGCGGCCAAAGACGGAGGAGGGCTTTTTCTGGTCATTTACCTGATTCTGGCCCTCACTTTTGGCTTTGCGCTGCTTACCACGGAAATTGCCATCGGAAGGAAGACGAAACAGAGCCCTCTGACAGCTTATGGGAAATTAAAGGAAAAATGGAAATTTCTCGGCGTGCTGGCCTGTCTGGTGCCGGTGATTATCATGCCTTATTACTGTGTGATTGGCGGATGGGTAGTGAAATATTTTCTGGCTTATCTTGCCGGAGACGGAGGCAGTGCAGCCGCTGACGGGTATTTTACCGGATATATTACCGGGACGGTGGAGCCGCTGGTATTTATGATAGTGTTTCTGCTGATTGTGGCGGTGATTATATTCCGGGGCGTCAACCATGGAATAGAATCCTTTTCAAAAATACTGATGCCTCTTTTGCTTCTTATGGTAGTCGGCATTGCGGTATTTTCTCTGACCATCAGCGCCACAGACGAGGCGGGAGTAACCAGAACCGGTCTGGAGGGATTTTTCATTTATGTCATTCCAAGTTTTGAAGGTCTGACGCTGAAAGGATTTTTTACCGTGCTGCTGGACGCCATGGGTCAGTTGTTTTTCAGTCTCAGCGTGGCTATGGGAATTATGATTACATATGGCTCTTATGTGAAAGATGATGAAAATCTGGTGCGTTCCATTAATCAGATAGAAATTTTTGATACGGCGGTGGCATTTCTGGCAGGAGTCATGATTATTCCCGCAGTCTTTACCTTTATGGGAAGGGAGGGGATGGAGGCTTCCGGGCCCAGCCTTATGTTTGTATCCCTGCCGAAAGTATTTTCCTCCATGGGAAAAATCGGAAATCTTATAGGAGCGCTGTTTTTTGCCATGGTGCTTTTTGCGGCCCTGACCAGCGCCGTATCCATTATGGAAGCAGTGGTTTCCAGCTTTATGGACCAGTTCCATATGTCCAGGGTAAAAGCTACCGTTCTGGAGACGGTGATTGCGCTGGCAGGAGGGATTCTGGTATGTCTTGGCTACAATAAGCTGTATTTTGACATTGAACTGCCCAACGGGGCCCATGCCCAGATTCTGGATATTATGGATTATATCAGCAATAACTGTCTGATGCCTCTGGTGGCAATCGGAACCTGTATCCTGATTGGATGGGTTGTGAAGCCCGGAACCATTATTGATGAGGCAGAAAAGACAGGATGCAGATTCGGCAGAAAACAGTTGTACATTATTATGATACGCTATGTGGCGCCGGTTCTTCTGCTGATTCTGCTGCTGAAATCCATTGGAATTCTGACCATTATATAAACGTAAAGCATTGCTGCAGATGCAATAAAAAAGCGGGCCTGCCCGCTTTTTTTATTGTTATTGCTGTAAAAATTATGCATAATCTGGCAAATATTGTTATATATGACGGAAATAATATCATATAAATTTCAATGTTAAGTGAAAAATATTCTATGTTTTCTTCCGGACACATGGTCTATACTGTCACTATCAACAAGGCGCGGACAGCGCAGGAGGAAAGGAGATATTCATTATGAAAAAGAAATTTGTTTCGGTAACTCTGGCACTGGCACTGGGACTCTCCCTTGCAGCGTGCGGCAATAACAGCGGCGGCAATGCTCCGGCAGAGACAGATAAGAAAGAGGATACCCAGGAGCCCGCAGCAGACGCAGGTGACGACGCAGGTTCCGAAGATGCCGGTTCCACAGGGGATACTGCAAATAAAGACAAACCTCTGGTATGGTTCAACCGCCAGCCTTCCAACAGCTCCACCGGAGAACTGGATACAGCAGCTCTGAATTTCAATGCCAATACATATTATGTTGGTTTTGATGCAAACCAGGGTGCGGAACTTCAGGGAACCATGGTAAAAGAATATATTGAAGCGCACATTGATGAAATTGACCGCAACGGCGACGGAACCATCGGCTACGTTCTGGCAATCGGCGATATCGGACACAACGATTCCATCGCACGTACCAGAGGCGTTCGTAAGGCTCTTGGAACAGCAGTGGAAAAAGACGGCAATATCAACAGTGATCCTGCTGGTACCAACACAGACGGAACAGCAACCATGGTACAGGATGGCGAGATTGAAGTCGGCGGCAAGAAATATGTGGTTCGCGAGCTTGCTTCTCAGGAAATGAAGAACTCTGCAGGAGCTACATGGGATGCAGCTACAGCAGGAAACGCAATCGGCACATGGTCTTCTTCTTTCGGTGAGCAGATTGACGTTGTAGTTTCCAATAATGACGGTATGGGAATGTCCATGTTCAACGCATGGTCCAAGGACAACAAAGTTCCTACTTTTGGTTATGATGCAAACAGCGACGCAGTTGCAGCCATTGCAGAAGGATATGGCGGAACCATCAGCCAGCACGCAGACGTACAGGCTTATCTGACTCTGAGAGTTCTGCGTAATGCTCTGGACGGCGTTGACATTGATACAGGAATCGGAACTGCTGACGAAGCAGGAAATGTTCTGACAGACGACGTATATGTATACAGAGAAGAAGAACGTTCCTACTACGCACTGAACGTAGCAGTTACTGCTGACAACTATCAGGATTTCACAGATTCCACCAAGATTTATGAGCCGGTATCAAACCAGCTTGACGAAGGCTCCCATGCATCCAAAAAAGTATGGCTGAATATCTACAATGCTTCCGATAACTTCTTAAGTTCTACTTATCAGCCTCTGCTTCAGAATTATGATGATGTTCTGAACCTTGAAGTTGAGTATATCGGCGGTGACGGACAGACAGAGTCCAATATTACAAACCGTCTTGGAAATCCAGGCCAGTATGATGCATTTGCCATCAACATGGTTAAAACAGACAATGCAGCTTCCTATACATCTTTGCTTAGTCAGTAAGCTGCCATTATGCAAAGCCGGGCTGCCAGGAAGGAAAACTTTCTGGCAGCCCTTTATACAGGAACTTTTTGTAACTTGTAACTATCAATTATGCATACAGGAGTAACGAAAATGGCAGATAAGAAAGATAATACCGTCTTATCGATACGGGGCATGAGCAAATCCTTTGGCCGGAACCGGGTGCTGGACCATATCAATCTGGATATTAAGCGCGGTACGGTTATGGGGCTGATGGGTGAAAACGGTGCAGGAAAGTCAACAATGATGAAATGCCTGTTCGGAACGTACCAGAAGGATGAGGGCAATGTTTTTCTTGACGGCAGGGAAGTAAGTTTCTCAGGACCGAAAGACGCACTGGAGAACGGAATTGCAATGGTGCATCAGGAACTGAATCAGTGTCTGGAGAGAAATGTCATTGACAACCTGTTCCTTGGGCGTTATCCCGTGAATTCCATGGGAATTATAGACGAAGGCCGAATGAAAAAGGAAGCCTCCGAGCTGTTCCGGAAACTGGGAATGACGGTAAACCTGACCCAGCCCATGCGGAACATGTCAGTGTCGCAGAGACAGATGTGTGAAATTGCAAAGGCAATTTCCTATAACTCGAAAGTAATTGTACTGGATGAGCCTACCTCCTCCCTGACGGTGCAGGAAGTGGATAAACTTTTTGAAATGATGCGGATGTTAAAATCCCAGGGAATTTCCCTGATTTACATTTCTCATAAAATGGATGAGATTTTTGAGATTTGCGATGAAATATCCGTGCTCCGTGACGGTAACCTTGTTATGACAAAGGCTGCAAAGGACACGGATATGAACGAACTGATTGCGGCAATGGTTGGGCGTTCTCTTGAGAACCGTTTCCCGCCGGTGGACAATACGCCGAAAGATGTGATTTTATCCATTCAGAACCTGTCTACCAAGTTTGAGCCCCATTTGCAGGATATTTCCTTTGATGTAAAAGAGGGAGAAATCTTCGGACTGTACGGACTGGTGGGAGCCGGACGTACGGAACTTCTGGAAACGATTTTCGGAATCCGTACCAGAGCAGCCGGACGTGTGTATTTTAAAGACCGCCTGATGAATTTTAACAGCGCGCTGGAGGCCATGGAACACGGTTTTGCCCTGATTACGGAGGAACGGAAGGCCAACGGGCTGTTCATAAAAGGCAATCTTATTTTTAATACTACCATTGCAAATCTTTCTGAGTATAAATCCGGTCTTGCCCTTGATAACCAGAAGATGACAAAGGCTACCGCCAATGAGATTAAGGTTATGCATACGAAATGCATGGGTCCGGAGGACATGATTGCAAATCTTTCCGGCGGAAACCAGCAGAAAGTAATTTTCGGAAAATGGCTGGAGCGCGGCCCGCAGATTTTTATGATGGACGAACCCACAAGAGGAATTGATGTAGGCGCGAAATATGAGATTTACGAGCTGATTATCAATATGGCAAAACAGGGAAAGACCATTATCGTGGTTTCCTCTGAGATGCCGGAGATTCTGGGAATTACCAATCGGATTGGCGTCATGTCAAACGGACATCTTTCCGGAATTGTAAATACAAATGAGACAAATCAGGAAGAACTCTTAAGGCTCAGCGCCAAATACCTGTAGGGAGGAAAGAGGAATATGGATAATAAAATTCTTACGGCTGAGCAGGAACTGAAGCTGCGTAAGCCAATTGATGATCGTGTCGGTGCAATTCAGAAAGAAATTGACAGCTTAAGAGCTGAGGGTACAAATAAGGTTATCTCTGTTCAGAATGAGATTGATGCTGTAAAGAGAGACCGCATTTATACAAAGGCGGAAAAGGACGCTGCAATTGCCAGATACCAGACAGAGCTGGAACAGGCCAGAGCAGTTGAGGCCAAAAACAAAGACCAGATTGCAAAATTAATTACTCAGGCAGAAGAGTATCTGAAAGCCAGTTATGATAAAGAGTATTTCCAGCCGGTAAAAGAAAGCTGCGAGCGGGAAAAAGCAGAGGCAAAGGCGAAATACTCCAGGGAAGTGGAGCGGCTGGAAAAAGAGCACAAAGAAGCTCTGGCAAAACTTTCTGACCATAATGAAATCAAAGATGAAAAGTATGTGCACAAGAATCGTCTCTTCGCTGCCAAAATGGAGCTGGAAAAGGATCTCCAGCAGATTAAGGACAGAAAACATGCGGCGTATGCTCACAGATATCATCTGATTGATATGCTGCGCATGTCCAAATTTACATTTATGGAAGCACGGGCTCAGAAATGGGAGAATTACAAATATACCTTTAACCGCAGATCTTTCTTCCTGCGGAACGGACTGTATATTGTCATTGTGCTGATTTTCGTGGCATTGTGTGTGATTACTCCTATTGTGAAGAATACTCCGCTGCTTACTTATAATAACGTATTAAATATTCTGCAGCAGGCTTCCCCGCGTATGTTCCTTGCCCTTGGCGTTGCAGGACTGATTTTACTTACCGGTACGGACCTCTCCATCGGGCGTATGGTTGGTATGGGTATGACCACAGCTACTATTATCATGCACCAGGGAATCAATACCGGAGGAGTGTTCGGCCATATATTTGACTTTACAGGGCTTCCTGTTATTGTACGTGTTATTTTTGCACTGGTGGCATGTATTTTCCTGTGTACCTGCTTTACCTCGCTGGCCGGGTTCTTTACTGCCAAATTCAAGATGCACCCCTTTATTTCAACCATGGCGAACATGCTGATGATTTTCGGTATCATTACCTATGCTACCAAAGGTGTATCCTTCGGAGCCATTGAACCGGTGATTCCGAATATGATTATTCCCAAGATTAATGGGTTCCCAACCATTATTCTCTGGGCAGTTGCAGCCATCGCAATTATCTGGTTTATCTGGAATAAGACCACATTCGGAAAGAACCTGTATGCAGTAGGCGGAAATCCGGAAGCTGCATCCGTATCCGGTATTTCCGTATTCAAGGTAACCATGGGCGCATTTATGCTGGCAGGCGTACTGTATGGTTTCGGTTCCTGGCTGGAATGTGCCAGAATGGTTGGTTCCGGTTCCGCAGCTTATGGACAGGGCTGGGATATGGACGCCATTGCAGCCTGCGTAGTGGGCGGTGTTTCCTTTACCGGTGGTATCGGAAAGATTTCCGGCGTGGTAGTAGGTGTGCTGATTTTTACAGCCCTTACCTATTCTCTTACCATTCTTGGAATTGATACAAACCTGCAGTTTGTATTTGAAGGTATTATCATTATCGCAGCAGTAACTCTTGACTGTCTGAAATATGTACAGAAGAAATAATTCTGTGTAAGAATATGTGAAACAGGCCCGCCGGACGGCGGGCCTGTTTTTAGATATCAAATTTGTTGCCCTCGGACAAACCGAGTTTTACAATATTCAAAAGATAATGCAAGAGACTGTAAAAAAATAATGAAAAGAAGCCGGGCTCAGCTCTGACAGCGTCGTTTACTTTTTTTATCCCCTTTGTTATAATAAAGAAAAAAAGAAAGCAGAATCACAGAAAGCAGAATCTGAGAGAAGGTAAGAATATGTATACGGTACTTTTAGTGGACGACGAAGAAGAAGTGGTACAGGTCATTATGCGTAAAATCAACTGGGAAGAACTGGGATTTTCCGTGATTGGCTCAGCAGGCAATGGGGTGAAGGCTCTGGAACTGATGGAAGAATTTCAGCCGGATGTGCTGGTGACAGATATTAAAATGCCTTATATGGACGGTATGGAACTGGCCCATCGTGTGAAAGCTGAATTTCCGGCCACCAGGATTCTGCTGTTTACCGGATTTGATGAATTTGAATATGCGAAAGAAGCCATTCACCTGGAGGTGGAAGAATATATTTTAAAACCCATGAATTCTGCGGAACTGAAATCCGTGTTTGCCAGATTGAAACGCAAGCTGGACCAGGAAATCAGTGAGAAGCGCAGTGTGGAAACTCTGGAAAAGTATTATCTGGAATCGCTGCCTATCCTGCGTGCGGATTTCTATTCCGGTCTGATTGAAGGAAGAGTGCATGAAGATGAACTTTCCAGATATCTTTCGGATTGCCAGTTATCCTTTCCGGGCCCGTTTTTCTGCTGTCTTGTGATTCATACTTCCTCCAGCCAGGAAGCGGGAACGATAGATCCGCTGCTGCTGGCTGCTTCTGTCCGGGAACATGCAAAGGAGCGGCTGGGCAGGAAATGGCAGGCGAAAAGTTTCTCTTATCTTGGGAATACGGTGCTGATTCTGCAATTGGAAGATGAAAATGAAGGATGGGAGCTGACGGATGAATGCGACCGGTTCTGCAGGTATGCCAGACGGATGCTGGGAGCTGTGGTCACCGTGGGAATCGGGCAGATTTGCGGAAATATTCTGGATTTGCCCCGGTCCTACAGCAGCGCCAGAGAAGCTGTTTCCTACCGGGCGGTATACGGCGCCTCCAGAGCTATCAACATCAAAGAAATTGTTCCGCAGAAAATGGACAGGTCCGTTACTTCCAACGAGACGGAACTGTCGGATCTGTTTCGTATGATACGGGTGGGTTCTGCAGAAGAGATTGCAGAAGCAGTGAACCGGTATTTTCACCATACTTCCTTTACGGATAAATCCCTGCAGCAGCACTATATGGACCGGATGGAACTGCTGAGTATGCTTCTGCGGTTTTCCGCAAATAATGGTATTACAATGGGAGAGAATACAGAGGATATGGGCCGGCTGTACGGGAGTCTGCTGGATATGGAGCCGGATGCGTGGAAGAACTGGCTGCTGGAGGTGAGCCTTTCTTTCCGGGAACAGTTGATTCGTGTGCGGAGCAACTCCACGGAATCTCTGGTTGCCAGGGCCAGAGAGTATGTACAGAATCATTATGCGGACGAAAAGCTGTCCCTGGATGATATCTGTGCCTTTCTGGGCGTGTCGAATTCTTACTTTTCCACGGTATTTAAGAAGGAGACAGGCAGTTCATTTGTAGGGTATCTCACAGATTACCGGCTGGACCGGGCAGCGCGTCTTCTGATTGAAACCAATGAGAAAAGCTATATGATAGCCAGTCAGGTGGGATATTCTGACCCGAATTATTTCAGTTATGTGTTTAAAAAACGGTTTGGGACGTCCCCGTCAAAATACAGAACGGAGCATGAGGAGAGTGAAAAATAAACATTTCAGATATCTGAAAAAACCGGAACTGTGGGGAATCCAGTCCACTATCATGGTTGTATTTTCCGTGATATCCCTTTCCATTCTGCTGATTCTTGGGGTCGTGATGTATATCAGGTTTTCAGCTTCGGCCCGTCAGGAAATTGTATCGGGAACACAGAAGCTGATGGAGCAGGCAGGAGAAAATCTGGAGGATTATCTGGTCAGTATGCGCAGGGTGTCGGATTCCATTTACTATAATGTGATTAAAGAAAAGGATTTTTCCCGGCAGCTTCAGGAAATTCAGCAGGGAATGAACCTTTTGTATGGGGCGAATCGGGAGAATCTGCACAGTGTGGCCGTTTACAATGAATACGGGAGCCTGATGGCGGCAGAGCCGGTGGTATTGCAGAAAGAAGACCCCAATATTACCAGGCAGGGCTGGTATGAGAAGGCTCAGGAGGAAATGGAAAACATGCATTTTTCCACGCCTCATATACAGAATCTCTTTGACGACGGGGCCCTCAGGTACTATTGGGTCATTTCCCTGAGCCGTGCGGTGGAACTGACAGACAACGGAAGTTCCCGGTTTGGTGTGCTTCTGGTGGATATGGACTATTCCGTCATAGAACGGATGATGAGGAAGATGAATGAATCCGGCAGCGGGCAGCATTTTTATCTTTGTGACAGCAACGGGCAGATTATTTATCACAACCGCCAGATTCAGATTAGCAACGGCATTGGAAATGAAAACAGTGTCCAGGCGGCCAGATACAAAGACGGCGTCTATGATGAATATTTTGAAGGAGAACACCGGAAGGTAATTGTCAACACCATCAGCTATACGGGATGGAAACTGGTGGGGGTAATTCCCTATTCTTCTTTCACTTCCGGATTGTTCAGCCTTCGGTACTTTTTCGGAATTTTTATGCTTTTTATGGCAATGATGCTGGTGCTTGTAAACCGGATTGTATCCGTCAGGATTTCCAGTCCCATTTTAAAGCTGAACGATACGGTGGTAGGATATGAAGCGGGGGAAATGCCGGAAATCTATATTGGCGGTTCTCAGGAAATCAGACATCTGGGTTCTTCCATTCAGACTTCCTATGAGCAGATTGACAGGCTGATGAAAGAGATTGTTCAGGAGCAGAATGAGCGCAGGAAAAGTGAACTGGATGCACTGCAGAGTCAGATTAATCCTCATTTTCTTTATAATACGCTGGATTCCATTATCTGGATGGTAGAGGATGAAAAGAATGAGGAGGCAGCATTTATGATTTCAGAGCTGGCCAGGCTGTTTCGCATCAGCCTTTCCGGAGGGCGTACCATTATCACGGTAAAGGATGAACTCCAACATGCGAAAAGCTATATGAACATTCAGAAAATCCGCTATAAAAATTCTTTTTCGGTGAAATTTGACGTGGATTCAGCCATTTATTCTTTCTGTACGGTAAAACTGATTCTGCAGCCCATTCTGGAAAATGCCATCAATTACGGAGTGGCAGGCATGGAAGGCGCCGGAGAGATTCAGGTTACCGGAAGGCTTGCGGATGGTTTTGTGATTCTGTCGGTAACAGATAACGGTATGGGGATGACCGGGGAGGCCGCCAGCCTGATTCTGACAGACAGCAGCAGGAAACCCCAGCATGGCTCCGGAGTAGGGCTTATCAATGTGGACAGCCGGATTCGGATTTTATTTGGAAAAGAATACGGTCTTACGGTACTCAGCGAGCCGGACGAGGGAACAGAGGTTTCCATCCGTATTCCGGCAGTCCTTTATACGGAGGAAAACCGGAAAGTCCTGGAACAGGGATATTTGCCGGGCAAAGAGGAAGCAGCTTATGAGGGATAATAAAAAGATTTTTATTCTGGTGGAGTCCATACTGGCGGTAATGCTGATTCTGCTGGTGGTTCGCATGTTTCTGGAAAAAGGCGGAGAGAGCCGCTACCAGATTGCTGTGGTAATTCAGAATTCGGACAGCAGCCAGTGGGCTTCTTTTAAATATGGGCTTAAAATGGCAGCGGAAGACCGGAACATGGAGCTGTCCATTGTCAGTACGGGAGGGACGCTGACGACAGAAGAAGAGCAGGAACTGTTGAAAGCTGAAATTGCCAGAGGAGCAGACGCTGTGATTGTACAGCCTGTGCCGGGGCAGGAAACAGGAGAAATGCTGCGGAAGATGGACAAAAAAATTCCCATCATGCTTGTGGTATGTCCGGCCTCCGAAGCAGAGGAAGATGCAGCCCTTCCGGTGACAGGGCCGGATAACTATCTGGCGGGAAAAACACTGGCGGAAGAATTATGGAAAGATTACGGCAAAAACCTGGAAGGGAAGGCGTTCGGAATCCTTTCAGAGGATGGGAGCTCTCAGGCTGTTGTCAGCCGGGAACAGGGACTGCGGGAAGTGCTGGAAGACAGAGGGGCCGAAATGCGCTGGTCGGTTTCCGGTTCTTTTACAGAAGAGGGAGGAAATGTTCTGAAATCCCTTTCAAAGGTGGATTTTGTGGCTGCACTGGATGACAGAAGTGCGGTGGCTGCCGGAAAATATTCAGCAGCCAATGATTTGCACGGTGCGCTGGTATATGGCATTGGGAATTCCACGGAAGCCGCTTATTATCTTGATACGGATGTATTACAGTGTCTGGTGGTACCCGATGGATTCCAGATGGGATATCAGAGTCTGACGGAACTGACAAAGCGTCTGGAGCATCAATTTCAGCGGGCCAAAAGCATGACAGTTGCCTGTACGGTACTGCGCCGTGAGGAGCTGTTTACAGAAAAAAATCAGGAATTATTGTTTACCATGAGCCAGTGAGGGAATGCCTGTACGGTAAAACAGGAGATAGCCAAAAGGCAGCGGAATGGAGCGTAGTATGAAAATAAGAGAATATCTGGCAGCAGGAATGGTATGCTGCATGGTTCTGCTGCTTTTGGGAGGCTGCGGCAGACAGCAGCCGGAAATTCCGGTGAAAATCCAGGCAGGCGTTGCCGTTTACAATCAGAGCGATGTGTTTCTCAGTGAACTGGTATCCTGCCTGCGGCAGGAATTTGATGATCTGGGAAGCGGAGATATTGAGATTACGGTAATGGTGCGGGACGCGGCGGGCTCCCAGCGTACGCAGGATGATCAGGTCAGAGAACTGATTGACATGGGCTGCAATGTGCTCTGTGTAAATCTGGTGGACCGGGCGGACCCGTCGGAAATTATAGATTTGGCAAAAGAACATGACGTTCCCATTATATTTTTTAACCGGGAGCCGGTGGCGGAAGATATGCTGCAGTGGGAAAAAATTTACTATGTGGGAGCCGACGCCCGGCAGTCCGGTCAGATGCAGGGGGAACTGGCGGCCGACGCCATGGAAGAGAACAGTCTGATTGACCGGAATCGGGATGGGAAAATCCAGTATGTGGTGCTGGAGGGGGAGCCCGGACATCAGGATGCCATTATCCGTACCGAAAGCGCAGTGGATACCCTGAAAAGCAGAGGATTCTCCCTTGAAAAATCAGGATCCGGAATTGCCAACTGGGACCGGGCTCAGGCTCAGAACCGGATGCAGCAGCTTCTTGGCCAGTATCCCAATCAGATTGAAATGGTGCTGGCCAATAACGACGCCATGGCTCTGGGAGCCATTGACGCTTATGAGAAGCTGAATTATACAGAGACAGCCCTGCCGGTGTTCTTTGGCATTGACGGAACGGAAGCCGGACTGGAAGCTGTCATAGACGGAAAGCTGGCCGCCACTGTTTACAATGATAAGGAAGGGCAGGCTCAGGCCATTGCCAGGCTGGCAGTTGCCGCTGTTACCGGCAGGGGCCTGAGGGATATTTCATTTGAGAATGAGAAATATATCTATCTGCCTTATCAGAAAGTGACAGATGAAAATGTCAGGGATTTCCTGTATTAGCAGGTGTCTGAAACAGTCAGCTTATGAAACAGATTCTGTTGCCAGCAGTTTCCGGATGACTTCTGTTACAGATTCTGTGATATGGTCCGCATATTCTGCCACGCCCGGCGCTGCGGTTTTCATGGCGTAGCCGGTGCCTGCAAACCGGAGCATCTGGGTGTCATTTTGCTGGTCTCCAAAAGCAATGCCGTTTTCAGGGGGAATATTCAGGTGTTTCAGCAGAACTTCAAGAGCTTTGCCCTTGTCTGCGTTGGGCGCAAGAAAATCCACCCAGATTCTTCCGGCGGTGACTACCCGGATTTCAGAGGAAAAGCGTTCTCTCAGAAATGGCTCCAGCCGGTCAGTGCCCTCAGGGTCGCAGATGGCAATTTTCAGAAAAGGTTCCTGTACCTGGCGCAGATCCTCCACAACAGCAATATCATTGTGAAGCACGTCGCGCATGTGGTGAAGGAAGTCCGGGTCCTGGGAATCGGTATAAGTCCGGCTTTCACAGGAAAGGAGCGTATGGCTTCCCGGATATTCCCTTCCGGCGTCAATGATACGAAGACCTGTTTCCCGTTCAATCAGGCCCCGGTATATGACCTGTCCCTGATGGAGGCAGAGAGAGCCGTTTTCCGTAATATAGGAAATATCGTCCCGGACGGGATGGAACAACCGGCGGATGCTGTGGTACTGCCTGCCGCTTGCGGCAATGAACCGGATACCTTTTTCCTTTAACTGTAAAATCAAATCGTAAATCTCAGGGTTCATTTCCTGTCCGCCGTCCGGAAGTAAGGTTCCGTCAAGATCACTTGCTATGTACTGAATCATAATTTCCTCCTTTTTCTGTTGTACTCCCGCACTATTATAATATAAAAAGAAGAGAAAGAAAAGAGCCGGAGCCGGGACAGTGTGGAAGAAATTACGTTTTTGTGCTAAACTGTAGAAAATGAACTTTATGCTAAATTCTGCGTGGATAAACACCGTTCAGGGAGAACAGGATATGGAACAGAAGATTTATAATGAATATGTGAGAATACTGCAGGAAGAACTGGTTCCTGCCATGGGATGTACGGAGCCCATTGCCATTGCATATGGGGCGGCAGTTGCAGCCCAGGCGCTGGGCATGGAGCCGGAGCGGGTAGAAGTGCGGGCCAGTGCAAATATCATTAAAAATGTGAAAAGCGTGGTGGTTCCGTGTACCGGCGGCCAGCGGGGAATTGCCGCTGCGGTATGCGCCGGAATTGTGGCCGGAGATGCCGGAAAGGGACTGGAAATTCTGGCTTTCATGACAGAAGAACAGAAAGAACAGGCAAAAGCGCTGAAGGCTCATCTTCCGGTCAGCGTAAACGAATCCCAAAGCGGTTATATTTTTGATATTCAGATTAAGGCCAGTGCGGGAAAACATTCCGGGTATGCGCAGATTGCCGGTCATCACACGAATGTCGTCTGCATAAAAAAAGACGGAAAAGTGATTCAGGAAAAGCCATATGCGGAGCAGAAGCAGTCCTGTGATACGAACCGGGAACTCCTTACGGTGGAGAAAATTGCCGCTTTTGCGGAGTGTGTGGAAATTTCTCATGTGGAGGAAGTGCTGGAACGGCAGATTGCCTATAATACAGCCATTGCAAAGGAAGGAATGAAGGGATCCTGGGGCGCTCAGATTGGAAAAATTCTGCTGGAATGTTACGGAAGCAGTGTGCAGAACCGGGCCAAAGCCATGGCGGCGGCAGGGTCTGACGCCAGAATGAACGGCTGCGAGCTCCCGGTTATTATCAATTCCGGCAGCGGAAATCAGGGAATGACAGCTTCCCTGCCGGTGATTGTGTATGCGGAAGAACTGCAG
>Ga0137306_101928_pt1 | contig 18455 bp, 20 predicted proteins | sample Inofroosms_March_FD_97187 | JGI IMG/M metagenome (GOLD analysis project Ga0137306, IMG submission 97187) | Mouse cecal microbial communities from Vienna, Austria - N-Acetylneuraminic and N-Acetylglucosamine D2O microcosms_March | ecosystem: Host-associated > Mammals > Digestive system > Large...
AGCAGCATGGGCCCGTACCGGAAGGCTATCCTTGCGTACTGTTCTTCGGAAATGTGCCCCGGCAGATTTGCAGGCAGATACGGTTCCCGTCCGGCTGTCGTAGATTCCTCTGACATGCCGGCTGAGGCTGCGGTACGCGCCTTTATCACAGGATAGTATTTGCCGTCTTCCTGCACCATGGTTTCCGCTTTGATTTCATATCCGTCTTCATACAGAAATTCCCGGAAAGCCATCAGTTCTGACTGGGGCTGCAGCACCAGAGATTCGGCGGTTCTGACAACCTGCTCTCCCTGCCGGAGAATTTCCATCATCAGGCCGCCTCCCATTCCGGAAATCACAATCACATCCGCTTCTCCGGGCTTCAGTGCGCTGCATCCGTCAGACAGCCGGGTCTCTATCCGTTTCCCCATGCCATACCGGCGGATATGTTCTTCGGCCCGCAGCAGCGGCCCCTGATTCACATCCATTGCAATAGCTCTCCTGGCTTTCCCCCATTCCACCAGACAGACAGGTATGTATCCGTGGTCAGTGCCCACGTCCGCCAAAATACCGCAGTTATCCACAAAATCTGCCACTGCCTGCAGTCTTTTCGATAATTGTACCATATTTTATACAAACTCCTGCTCTGTTTCGTCAATACTCATCTTTTTATAAATTTCAGTCCAGATAATCTTTCAGCTTGCGGCTTCTGCTGGGATGGCGCAGCTTCCGCAGTGCCTTGGCCTCAATCTGACGGATTCTCTCTCTGGTCACGTTAAATTCTTTTCCCACTTCTTCCAGTGTTCTGGCACGCCCGTCGTCCAGGCCGAATCGCAGCCGCAGCACTTTCTGTTCCCGCTCCGTCAGCGTCCCCAGCACTTCCACAAGCTGTTCTTTCAGCAGGGTAAATGCCGCCGCATCTGCCGGAACCGGCACATTGTCATCCTGAATGAAGTCTCCCAGATGGCTGTCTTCTTCTTCTCCGATGGGTGTTTCCAGAGATACCGGCTCCTGGGAAATCTTCAGAATTTCCCGGACACGGTCTACCGGCATATTCATTTCTTCCGCGATTTCCTCCGGAGAGGGTTCCCGGCCCAGTTCCTGCAGCAACTGTCTGGAGACACGGATTAATTTGTTAATGGTTTCCACCATATGGACAGGAATCCGAATCGTTCTGGCCTGATCCGCAATGGCTCTGGTAATGGCCTGACGAATCCACCAGGTCGCATAGGTGGAAAATTTGTAGCCTTTCCGGTAATCGAATTTTTCCACAGCTTTAATAAGCCCCAGATTCCCTTCCTGAATCAAATCCAGAAACAGCATCCCGCGCCCTACATAACGCTTTGCAATGGATACTACCAGACGCAGATTGGCCTCTGCAAGACGTTTCTTGGCCTCCTGGTCTCCCAGCTCCATGCGCTTTGCCAGCTCAATTTCCTCCTCTGCACTGAGCAGAGGCACCTTACCGATTTCCTTTAAATACATACGAACAGGATCTTCGATGGAAATTCCATCCGGAACGGAAAGGTCGATATTCTCAACTTCTACTTCTTCCTCTTCATCTATGAGGATATCGTCATCGTCATCATCGGAAATCCGCAGCACATCAATATTGTTGGCTTCCAGAAAGTCAAGGATTTTTTCAAATTTTTCCGCATCCAGTTCCATGTCATGAAAAAAGTCGCTGATTTCCTGATATTCCAGGACATTCTTTTTCTTTTTCGCCATGGATAACAACTCCTGCAGCTTTTCGATAAATTTACTTTTTTCTTCCATTTCGTTTCATCCTTCCATTCGTTGTTTATATTTTGTCCTTATTCGTTGGAAATATTCAGTTTGCCATGAGGGCTCTTCCCGGCAGCATCCGGCAGCCGTCTCCGGCGGCTGTCATCTACCAGGAAAATTCCACCTTCTGAAGCTGCTGCATGTTCTTTTTATCAGCAACCAGCTTTTGCAGCCCCTCCATATCCGAAGGCTCCAGATGACGGGAACGGTAGCTGATACTGTTCTCTTTCAGTCTTATGACCGTTTCTTTCAGGGCTTTTTCCCGTTCCGGCTGTGTGGTAACCTTCTCCAGCCTTGCATGGAACAGCCCGGCTATCTCCTGCTGCTGTTCCTCCTCATCAAACATACTGATAATTCTGGCAGGGTTCACCACTCCTTCCTCTCTGTACTGGGTAAAAACAGCTTCTGCTGCTTTCCGGTAAAGGTCTTCCGTAAAATCCTCCGGCCCGATATACGGCTCTGTCAGCCGGAACAGTTCCGGTTCTTCCAGAAGCCATGTCAGCATCAGTTTCTGGGACTGCTTCATCCCGTCCTCTTTCGGCTTTTTATTCTTCTCACTGACGCCTGATTTCAATGGGCGGGTATCTCTGGCAATGCCCACTTTTGTTCCCATGTGAAGCACCAGTTTCCGCAGGTTTTCAAATCCCATCTGGTATTTCCCGGCAATGGCTTCTATATAGTTGTTGCGCTCCAGTTCTTCCTCAAATTCCAGCAGCTTTTCAGCAATGGCATTATAAAACGCTGTTTTTCCTTCCGGGTCTTTCAGGTCATAGTTCTGCTCAAGCACCTCAATTTCAAACATAAAACTGTTCTTTGCACCATCAATTCTCCGCTGATACTCTTTTGCTCCCTGGGCTTTGATAAATTCATCCGGGTCTTTATACGGCCTCATGTCTATGATTTTCGCGGTAAGCCCTGCTTCCTTTAATATGGGAATGGCCCGCAGCGCCGCCTTAATCCCGGCTCCGTCGCTGTCAAAGGTACAGTATACCTCTTTGGTATAACGCTTTAAAAGATTTGCATGGCCCTGAGTAAATGCGGTGCCCAGCGACGCCACCGCATTGTCAAATCCTGCCTGATGGAGCGCTATCACATCCATATAGCCTTCGCACAGCAGAATGTAAGGCCTTTTGGAAGCTCTGGCCAGATTCAGGCCATACAGATTCCTGCTCTTGTCAAAAATCATGGTTTCCGGTGAATTCAGGTATTTGGGTTCTCCTTTTCCCATCACACGTCCGCCAAACCCAATCACCCGGTGGTTCACATCCATAATAGGAAACATCACCCGGTTCCAGAACTTATCCTGGCCGCCCCGCTTCTCATCAATGGACACCAGCCCGGAATCTTTTAACAGGGAATCCTCATATCCCTGCTGCCTCAGATATTTATATAAATCATCACTGAACTTATTGGCATAGCCCAGTCCGAATTTCTTCATAATCTCCCCGCTCAGGCCCCGGTTTGCAAAATACTCCATTCCCGTCCGGCCCTGTTCCATCCGAAGCTGGGCATAAAAATATTTTGCCGCCGCCTTATTGATTTCCAGAAGCCGGGCCCGCCTGTCTGCTTCCTGTCTGGCTCTGCCGGACAGCTCCTGTTTCGGGAGTTCAATTCCCGCTTTCCCGGCCAGAGTCTCCATGGCTTCCTGAAAGGTGGCGTTTTCGTACTGCATCAGAAATGTAATAACATTTCCTCCGGCTCCGCAGCCAAAGCAGTAATACATCTGTTTTCCCTGAGAGACGGAAAAGGACGGCGTCCGTTCACTGTGAAAGGGACACAGCCCAAAATGCGTACTGCCCTTCTTCTGCAAACGCACATATCCTGAAATCACATCTACAATATCATTGGCAGAACGCACTTCTTCTATTAATTCCTCGGAATAAAAAGGCATTTACTTCTCCTTTCCTGTCCGTACACATGTGAAACCCTGCCATTCGGCCGGTTTGCCACGTTAATTTACCTGCCAGGCTTTCGGCATGAAATATTCTTCAAATTTGGCAATGGCATAGCGGTCTGTCATACCTGCAATATAATCGCAGACCACACGTTCTTTCTTCTCTCCCTGCTCCATCATCTGAAGATACTGTTGGGGCAGGCAGTCCGTATGCCTGTTATAATAGATAAACAGCCGGCTTAACAAATCCTTGGCCCGTTCCTCTTCTCCTTTTGCCACCGGATTCCGGTATACATTCTGAAACATAAATTTCCGCAGGCCCTTCATGGCCTGCTCCACATCCTCCGACATACAGATATCATTCCTGCCAAGGCTGTTGGTAATAATATTATGTATAAAAGTATCCAGCCTCTTCCGGGTGGTATCTCCGAGAATCTCCCGGTACTCTGCCGGTATGTCTTTCTCAGAAAGCACCCTGCCCCGAATGGCGTCATCTATATCATGGTTAATATATGCAATTTTATCAGAAAGACGCACAATTTTTCCTTCCATGGTAGAGGGCATCAGCCTGGTCTGATGATTCATCATTCCATCCCGTACCTCCCAGGTCAGATTCAGTCCCTGTCCGTCCTTTTCCAGCTTCTCTACAATGCGGACACTCTGCTCATTATGCCGGAACCCGCCTTCGCAGATTTCATTCAGCATATGTTCCCCTGCATGTCCAAAGGGCGTATGCCCCAGATCATGGCCCAGCGCAATAGCCTCCACTAAATCCTCGTTGAGCCGCAGAGCCTTTGCAATGGTGCGGGCATTCTGGGATACCTCCAGAGTATGGGTCAGTCTGGTACGGTAATGGTCGCCCCTTGGCGTCAGAAATACCTGCGTCTTATGCTTCAGCCGCCGGAACGATTTGCAGTGGAGAATCCTGTCTCTGTCCCTCTGAAATACCGGACGGATATCACACTGAGGTTCCTCTCTGTCACGTCCCCTGGAATTCTGGCTCAGCGTAGCAAAGGGGCTTAAATAGGTTCGCTCCAGCAGCTCCATATTTTCTCTGATAAGCATTTCCCATCACCTCTCATATGATATATTCCGCACAAATTCCTCATTTCCTTTATTTTTCACAAAAAATCCGCAGATTTTTACAAAACCCGGACAGAGGAGCAGCCTGACATGAAAAATATGGTCGAAATCCGAGGGTCCCCGGCGCCCTGTCAGTAATTTCCAATCCGCCCTGCAATGGCCTTTGCCAGCTTCCAGGCAGGTGTTTCCATATGCTTTTTCACCTGTTCCAGCTCCTCCCGGATGGAAATTTTCTGAGGGCAGTGCTGTTCGCATTTCCCGCATTTCAGGCACCCGGAAGCATTGGTTGGATTGGTGCGCAGGGTGGTGCACATGAAATAATCTTTCATGCCGCTGAACCAGCTGTCTGTGTACCTGGTATTATATGCGGCAAAACAGCCCGGTATATCCACGCCGCCGGGGCATGGCATACAGTAGCCGCAGCCTGTACAGGGCACTTTCATACATCGGTTGATTTCCCCTTTCACCTGTTCCAGAACCGCCATTCCCTTCTCTGTCATACAGCCCGCCCTGGCCTTTGAAGCAATCCGTACATTTTCTCTCACCTGCGCGGCGTCATTCATGCCCGACAGCACTACCGTTATCTCCGGCTGGTTCCAGAGCCAGCGCAGTCCCCATTCCGCCGGACTGTACCCGGTTTTTTCCAGAATTCTGGCAGCCCTTTTTGGAAGCCCCTGCACCAGACGTCCGCCCCGCAGAGGCTCCATAATGATAACAGGGATTCCTTTTTCATGGGCGCGTTTCAGTCCCCGCCTTCCCGCCTGGGAATGCTCATCCATATAATTGTACTGAATCTGGCAGAAATCCCAGTTATATGCCTCCAGTATTTTCAGAAAATTATCCGTATTTCCATGAAAAGAAAAGCCGATATTCCGTATCTGGCCTTTAGCTTTTTTATCCGCAATCCATTCTTCGACGCCAAGTTCTTTTATTCTTTCCCAGGCCGCCACATCGTTCAGCATATGCATCAGATAATATTCCACATGATCTGTCTGAAGACGATCTAACTGCTCCCTGAAATACCGCTCCATATCTCCCGGCTGTTTCAGATAATAATGGGGCAGTTTTGTGGCAATATTTACCTTATCACGGTGGCCTTTCGCCAGAAATTTACCCAGACAGGCCTCGCTTCCCCCATATGTATAGGCTGTGTCAAAATAATTTACCCCGTTTTCCAGAGCAAGGAGCAGTTCACGCTCTGCCTTTTCCTGGTCGATGGAGGTACCTTTTTTTGAAAAACGTAAACATCCGTACCCTAAAACAGACAACTGCTGCTGATTCTTTGGATTTGTTCTGTATAACATAGTACTCCTTTCCGGTATTTCTTTGCATTTGCGTGGGCATCTTAATTTTTATTCTACAGAAAAACACTTTCGCGCGTTAGCGTGACAAGGTTTTTTCCTGTAGAATAAAAAAGAATGCGCAGGCGCATTCTCCGCGCGCGAGCGGATTGCCTGGCAATAAACTTCATCTCCGCGAGCTGTGCATCCCGCCCGGAAGGCTTTATCTTATAGGAAATCTATATACTTTAGTACTTCACAGTAACACGGTATTTCCTATAAGATAAGAAGAAAAAGAGCTATTGCTATCTGCAACAGCTCTTCTTGAAATTCAAATGCAGGAGATGGGACTTGAACCCACACGATATTGCTACCACAGGCACCTGAAGCCTGCGCGTCTGCCAATTCCGCCACTCCTGCACAACTGACAATAGCTATTATATCTGCTATGGGGAAATTTGTCAACACCTTTTTTTCATTTTTTTTACTTTTTTTGTAACGGCAGCGGTCAGCCTGCCTGACAGGCGGTCTGAGGCTTGTCTCAAGGGGTGCGGCTGAACTGGTTTTCTTTTTCTTCCAGGCACTTCTCCATAAACTGCAACACTGCTGTTTCGTATGTTTTATAATCCGTCATTGCACTGTTCGCATGGTCGGCATTTTCAATCGTCACCCATCTCCTGGTTCCGGCACAGGACTGATAAAGTTCCTTCCCCATGGACAGGGGCACAATGGTATCCTGTCCGCCGTGGAAAAACAGAACCGGAATATTTAATTTTTGAGCAGCTTCCAGCCCGGTGGCGGCCTCCAGATTGAAGGAGCCAAAGAGACGCGCCCCATACTTCAAAAGCAGATATACCGGTTTTACCGGAAGTCCCATTGATTTCACTGTTTCCATTATGATTGCAGCCGGCCTGGAATAGCCGCAGTCTGCCATAAGGCCCCGGACATTCCGGGGCAGGCCCAGCTCAGAGGACATGATAACAGAAGCTGCGCCCATGGATACCCCCGCAAGGAAAACATCTGTCCAGGTTCCAAATCGCTCCATAGCATATTCACTCCAGGTTTTACAGTCATACCGCTCCATAATCCCGAAAGTGATGACTCTGCCCTGACTCTTTCCATGGGCCCGCTGATCTGTCATAAGAATATTAATCCCGTTCTCCATGCAGGCTCTGAAAAATCCGTATCCGTCCCAGGCCGCTGTTCCGTGGTAGCCGTGGCAGAAAATAACAATCGGCGCACCCTTTTTTATATAATATAATTTTCCATACAGACGAAGACCGTCCTGGGAAAGAACAGAGACCTCCTCATAAGGCCCCTGCTCCATTTTCTCCACAATTTCCAGCATCCGGGTGCGGTGCTGCCGGTAGAGCCTGCTATTGGGAATGCTGCGTACATCGGGACGTTTTTCCGGCGGAAAACAGAAAACATAACGATACAGGCCATACATCAGCAAAAAAACTGCGGCTGCCAGACCGGAGACCCATCCTGCAACGACCTTAAATCTTTTCATCCCCTTCTTCCCTCCCTGCTCTGCTTTTTATTCTCATACATACGGGCGTCTGCTGCTTTTACAACCTCTGCAATATCCCTGCCCTTTCCAGATGCATATCCCACCGCGCCTGATATCTGAACTCTTTTGTCTCTGTTTTCAGCTTCCAGCTCTCTGTGCACCGTCTGTATGATACGCTCCGGCTCATTTTCCTGCGGATTGTCCAGTATCATCAGAAATTCATCTCCGCCAATTCGGTAAATGCGGCAGTCATCACCGGAATGAGCCAGAAGAATCGCTGACAATGTTTCTATGGCCTTATCTCCTGCGGCATGGCCATATACATCATTAATACATTTCAGATTATTTAAGTCCCAGAATAATACCCCTATCCGCTCCATCTTCGGATAATATTCCTCCGACATTTCCACATATTTATTTTTATTGAACACCTTTGTTCCCATATCTGTCTCTTTGAGGCAGGTGAGCTGCGCAATCCGATACGCATCTTCATTGCTGCTGACCACAGAATACTGCAGCATAACCGCAAATACCAGAAGGATAACACTTCTCGGAAACACTTCAAATACAAGAATAATAAAAACCGGATTTTCATTAAAGGGAATGTGCAGCCCGTTCTCCGTAATAATATCCAGATACCAGCTTCTGACATGCTGGCTTTCCAGCAGAAGATTCAAATCACAGATTCCGTAAAAAAAGCTGATAAGGGAGCTGACAAGCATGGTAACCGTATTGACCCCGTACACAAACCAGATGGTACTGCGCCTTCTGTACAAAACAGCAAACAGCAGAGGCGCCACGTACAGCAGCACCGCATGAAAAGATAAAAAGGAGACAATCACTGCCGAGCCCACACAAATCAGCGACAAGAGAAAATATTTAATCCATGCATCGGACAGATTACTCTACAATAAACGACGATTGCCGGAACAAATAATACAAGGTTGGATAAAAAGGCAATTGTAATCAGCCTTTTATCCACCTCAAAAAAACCTGTCACTGTCAGCAGCCACATAAAAGCCGTTGCCATGAGAAACCAGCAGTATCCTTTTATGGTATATCTGTTTGATCTGATTTCCTGATATGTCAGCTCATTCTGATACTGTTCCATGAAATTATCCATCATTTTCCCGCCCTCTCCGCGTCCGTTTCCTCACCCTGACCCTCTATATGCTACCTGGCGTCAATATGCCCCACATTTTTAATCAAAATTGAAATGCTCCCGTCCGGACTGGTGATAAACTCAATATGTTCTCCGTCCCGGTACTGCTCCATGGGAATTTTGATTTCCACTCCGGTATCGGTAGTCAGATGCTGCTTTTCAAATTTACGGGTCGTATGCTCCGACTGCGGCTCAATCCGGACATCCGTTCCCATTTTGTATTTTTCCAGCTTTTCCTGCACTTCTTCTTTGTATTCTTCTTTTTCCCGGAACACCTGATCCAGCACAAAAGGCACGTCTACCGCTCCCGTTTCCGCCAGCTGTTCATGAATAATCTGCTTTGTTTCCATCTGTACCTCAAACTGTTCCCCGTCGTTAAAATACTTTTTCTGCACCGTATCAATGGCACGGGTGACAATGGAAAGCTGGGATTTTGGGGACAGGGCCCCGCTGCAGTTTAAAAACAGTTTTGAAAAATAATTTATCTTTGTCCCGTTGACCTCATATTTCTTCTCCGTCAGGAAAATCGTATAATCTGACAGGCTGATAAGGGCGGCCTCCGACAGTTTCTGGGTCTCTGTGGGAAGAATTGCCCGGAATTTAATAATTTCATTGGTATTTCCAAAAGCATCCGACTGGGTCTGGTGGGTATAGGAGGTTCTGTAATCCATTTTCAGCAGCGCAAGATATTTTTCTCCATCTGTCTCAAACAAAGCTACTACAAAATCCGCCTGAGGAATCTCAATATTTTTATTCATGATTCCATACAGGCGTTCTGCCAGACGTCGGCTTGTTTCCACAAACATTTCATCGCTCATTCCTGCTTCCGCAAAAGCCTGCAGCTGCCGGTACACCTCTGACTCCTCTCTGTGAAACCGGCAGGTTTTCCTGTCATCTGTGGCTGCGACTCTGTAAATATGCTCCCGCAGGAAATCTCCAAAGTCGGAACCGTACTCCAGCAGCGTATCGGAAAGCACCGGCATTCCCACTGTGGAATCCAGGATATGTACAATAACGTTCCGAAGTCTGATTTCTCCTTTTTCCATTTCTGTTCCTCTCTGACGTAAACGCAGGATTTGACGCAGACATATTCTGTTTCCATGCCTGCGCGCAAATCACATAAAGATTATACCGTAAGGGATCCTGTCTCCAGCTCCACCGGACAGTGATCGGAACCGAACACCTCCGTGTGAATTTTCGCATCCACAAGCCTGTCCTTCAAATCTTCCGACACCACAAAATAGTCAATCCGCCATCCCGCGTTTTTCTCTCTGGCTTTGAACCGATAAGACCACCAGGAATACACCTGCTCCAGCTCCGGATAAAAATGCCGGAACGTATCCACATAACCATGGTTCAGAAGAAAGGTAAATCTCTCCCGTTCCTCATCGGTAAATCCTGCATTCTTCCGGTTGGTTTTGGGATTTTTCAAATCAATTTCCTGGTGGGCCACATTCAAATCTCCGCAGTAAATTACGGATTTCTGCTTTTTCAGGCCATCCAGGTACCCAAGCAGAGCTTCCTCCCACTCCATGCGGTAGGGAAGCCTTTTAAGCTCATTCTGAGAATTGGGCGTATAGCAGGTCACCAGATAAAACACCTCATATTCCAGCGTAATCAGCCGACCTTCCATATCATGTTCCTCCTGTCCCATTCCGTAAGAAACGGACAGAGGTTTATGCTTCGTAAAAATGGCTGTACCGGAATATCCTTTTTTCCGGGCATAATTCCAGTATGACTCATATCCTTCCGGCAAATCCAGGGAAATCTGTCCCTCCTGCAATTTTGTTTCCTGTATACAGAAAAAATCTGCGTCCGCTTCTCTGAAAAATTCCAGAAATCCTTTCTGGACACAGGCCCGCAGGCCATTTACATTCCATGAAATAAATTTCATTTCCAACTGCTCCTTTCCGGCTGCACTGCTTCTTTTCCTGATTATAACATTCTTTTCCGTATTTTTCCATCTTTTCCGATACGGATACCCTTCCTCCCCGACAGGGAAACCGCAGTCTGAATTATTTTTCTTCATACCGTATGACTTCTTCTGTATATTTCCGCTCCATCTCATGTCTTGCTTTCCGGTATTCCACGGTTTCAAAAAGTATGGATTTCTTTTGCGCTGTGCTCTCCTTCCGGCAATATTCTCCTGCCGCCTGTGAGTCAGGCTCCCCGGCAGTTCTGCCTTTTGCCTGGTTCTGACAGACCGCCGAACGGACTTTCTGCAAGCTCCTGGCTCTCTGCTGCCGATATTCCCAGGCTGCCTGTTCCCCATAGGCGGCGCAGACTGCATTCTGCAGCATACGTTCCGGCATTCCCAGCCTGTCTGCAATATAAAACGCACAGCTTTCCCCGGCTTCTCCAATCACCATCTTATAGGTGGGCCGCAGCGTCTCCCTGTCAAAGGTCATCCTGGCATTTATCATGCCCTGCGCTGTCTTTGCGTATTCCTTCACCTCCGGATAATGGGTGGTTACCAGGAAATTCGCCCCGGTGTTCCGAAGTTCCTCCAGCACCGCCACCGCTATGCCCATGCCTTCGGCCGGGTCCGTACCGGACCCCAGTTCGTCCATAATAACCAAACTGTCCCGGTCTGCTTCTTCCAGAATTTCCAGTACGCTTTTAATGTGGGCGGAAAAAGTGGAGAGATTTTCGGAAAGGTTCTGTCCGTCGCCGATATCGCACAGATATCCGTTATTCATACAGATATTTCCTTTCCGGCAGGCCGGGTGCAGGCCGCACTGGGCCATCATGCAGTTTAACATCACCGTCTTGATTGCAACGGTTTTTCCTCCGGTATTGGGCCCGGTAATCACAACACCGTGAAATTCCCCGCCCAGTTCAAACTGCAGAGGCACATTGACTGCAGAATCCATCAGAGGATGCCTTGCGTCTTCCAGATATATCCTGCGCTCCGTATTGATATCCGGCTCTGTACCGTTCAAATCCATGCTCAGTTTCCCTTTGGAAAAGATAAAATCCAGCTTTTCCATTATTCTGATATTTTCCTGTATTTCCTCAGCCGCATCTGCAACCATTGCTGTCAGTGTGTACAAAATCCGGTACACTTCATTTTCTTCCTCAATTTTTAACATCTGCAGTTCTTCGTAATATTTTCCCACAGCAGCCGGTTCCACAAACAAAGTATTTCCCGTGGCCGATTTGTCTGCCACGCTCCCCGAAATCTTCCCTCTGTATTCTTTTTTCACAGGTACGCATATTCTTCCGTTCCGGAGGGTACAGTAACTGTCAGCCATATAGTTCTGATTCGCCCGCATTATCTGCTCCGCTTTCTGCTTCATCTGCTCCTCACATTTTGTTATCCGGCTCCGAATCTGATGAAGTTCCCCGGAAGCGTAATCATCCACCGCTTCACTGCGAATCTGCCTGCTGATTTCTTCCCCCAGTTCTTCCGCCGCATACAGATTTTCTTCATAATATGCCAGCGGGTTCTCATACATTTTCCCCCTGTCCAGATAATCTTTCAAACGCCGGATGGCTGTGATTCCTTTTTCCATCCGCTCCAGCTGCCAGGGCGTCAGACAGTCCCCTTTCTCAGAAATCGCCAGGATTTCCCTGATTTCTTCCACCTCCTGCAAAGGCGGCATACCCAGTTTCTCCAGCAGCTTCCTGCTGTTGGTAGTGTCTCTGATTTGTTTTCGCAGTTCTCCCTCCTCCAGAATAAAAGTTGCCTGCCTTATTTTTTCTCTGGCAGACTCCGTTATTGCAAGACCCATCCACAAATCTTTTACTTTATCAAATTCAATCTGTTTTTCAAAATTCACGATTCTTTCCCTCTCTGTCGGTTTTTCTATGGCCATACAAATCCCTGAGCTGCGCATCCTGCCCGGAGGGCTTTTCTCTTACAGGAAATACTTGCGTGCTTTAGCGTGACAAGGTCTTTCCTGTAGAATAAAAAAACATGGCCATACAGCCATGCTTTCCTATCGTCCGCTATAATACAGGAACGCGTCCCTGTTCTCTCCGGAGTTCCATTGACACACATGATGATTCAGCAATTGTAAGGCGAAATTATGACAGGCCCGTTCCATCCTGAAAATGGACAGACTTCCAGACGGAAGCAATACCTGTCTGTGCAGTATTTATTTTGCTGCTTTCTCCATTACAATTGCAATTAACATACATGTTCCTCCTGAAATAATTTTTGTCAATTATACATGCAAAAATTTTTTCTGTCAAGGAAAAATGAAACGGTTCTTTTCTTCAGATATTTTTCCCGGCGTTCATTTCTCCAGCCTGCGTCATTTTTACAATGCCATACGGTATATTTCTTCCACATCATCCTGATACAGTATTTCAGCCGACCCTTTCTGTCCTCCGCAGGCTTTTGCACACCGCACAGCTATTTCATGAATCTGTTCTTCCGTCGGCGCTATGCCTGATTCTTTCATATTGATAAATGGATTATATCAAAAAAAGCAGATTGAAAATATGAGTTTGGAGACTTATAATATAAATATAAAGACAAAACGGCGAATATTTTTATAATAAATCAGTTTTCAGTAATCGCAGAAGAAGCCCTGACATAATGTGGGAGGACATACAATGAATCACTCGTTTATACAGGATGCAAACGCAGTGGAACAGATTGACGGGATTACATATGAGTTCCCATACACCATGCATGAAAGAGATTTGACCAGTTTTACGATTCCCTGGCACTGGCATGAAGAACTGGAATTTAATTATGCGTATAAAGGTTCTGTTATTGTGGAAACGGTAAACCGGACGTATGCTATCCGGCAGGGAGAAGCCTGTTTTATCAATACCAGTATAATGAACACAAAGAGGAAAGCGGAAGGGACGTCCTCCGCCATTGAACACGCCCACCTGTTTCACTCCATCCTGCTTGCAGGGCATTACCGCAGCATTTTTGAAACGAAATACCTGAACCCGGTCCTGCAGAATCAATCCATTGAAGTTATTATCATAAAAGAAGATACAGAAAGCAGGAAAGAATTCCTGGAACTTTTACACTCCTTAACCAGGATGCGCCAGGCTGTTCATACCCATGAACGCATCAAAGATATTTTAAGTTTTATCCATAAACATTATCAGGAAAACATAACGGTTGCCAGCATCTCCGAGTATGCAAACATCAGTCCGAAAGAATGTATCCGCTCGTTTAAGAATGCCTTTCACCAGACGCCTGTGGATTATCTCATTCATTACCGGATTGAACAGGCAAAACGTCTTTTGCGGGAAACAGATGAATCTGTCACAAATATAGCGTTTATGACAGGCTTCCATAACAGCGCTTATTTTGGAAAAATGTTTAAAAAACTGACCGGAATGACGCCAGGGAAATTCCGGCAGACCCACAAAACAGTTTTTCCGCTGTAAATTGCCACCTGCGCCTGGCAGGCCCATTTGGTATACAGAAGTTATTCTGAATCTGAACAAATATGAAAAGGATGATAAAATTGAGAAGAAAAGAACGTGAAATCAAAAACATCAATGATATTTTTGCCGTAATCGAATCCTGCGATGTGATACATATTTCCATGGTGGACGAATCCGGTATGCCATACGGAGCCGCCCTGAATTTTGGCTTTGACCGCCGGGGAACAGAGCTGGTTTTATATCTGCACAGTGCAGAAGAAGGCAGGAAAACAGACATCTTAAAGAAGAACCCCAATATCTGGTTCCAGATGGACTGCAAAAATGAACTTGTTTGCGGCACACCGGACAACCCCTGCAGCTACAGCTTCAGATACAAAAGCGTTGCGGGAAGCGGCCGCGTTGTCTTCCTCACAGAAACAGCTCAAAAGGAACACGCTCTGAACCGTATCATCCAATGTCTTACAAAGTCAGGGAATTCTTTTGATTTTCCGCCGCAGGCACTGGAAAAAACCTGTATCTGGCAGATTGTATCAAAGGATTTTACCGGAAAGGAACACTTCTCGTAATGGGAATTGCCTTGCTGGCCCTCTCTCAGACCCTTGGCGGTTCTTCGGTAAAGGATTTTCTCTCCGGCCTTTTACTTGGTTTATCCGCAGGTGAAATGCTGGCCGGCGTTTATTTCGTGGGAAAAAATGTGGCGGACGCTAAACCGTTTTCACCTGTCAGGGGACAGGGCCTTTCCTGCAAAACAGGAAAAGAACCTGTTCCTTCACATATCTGTCTGCCCCTCCGTTTCTGAGCCTTTGTCATCAGAAACGGAGGCCGAAAAACTCCCCGTATCCTGTCCGGAACGCTCAGCTTCCTCCCGGCTCTCATTGGGCAAATCTGTGGGCTTTGAAATTTCAAGGCTCATGGTTGTCTCCATTCCCCCTGTGTGCACAGTCACCACCAATACCCTGGAGCCGTCCGGTTTCACAATAATATCCGTGTCCGTTTCGGAAGTTATATTCTCCTCTGATATGGATTTTTTCTCCCTTTCCCGCTGTCCTTCCGGTTTTTCCAGAGAAAATTTTTTCCTGCTTTCTGTAATATCCCTGTTCTTCTGGTTCCCTCTGTTATAAATATCCGGTAAAAACATCTGACCTGCTGTATAACCTGTTACTTTCATGTACATTTCGCCTCCTGTCTCCGGGTTATACCGGTTTTATCATTTTATATATCGGAATCCGGAAGACATATGAACAGCTTTTTTACTATATCGGTGTTCCTACTTCAATCAGATTGCCGTCCAGATCATAAAAGCGTATGACCTTCTGCCCCCATCTGTGGGTCATAAGCCTGTTCACATACCGGACGGAAGGATACAGTCGTTCCAGTTTTTCCAGAAACCCTTCTATATCCGGTTCCTCAAAATACAGTTCACAGGAATTATTTTCTGCAATAATATCTTTTCCCAGAAATTCCTTCCAGATTTTTTCATCCTGGAGCACAAGGCCTTCCGTCAGAATCATATTACCCTCGTTGTCAAGTATCATATCGAGTCCGAACAGTTCATGATAAAACTGTCTTGATTTTTCAATATCTTTTACGACAATCAGAATATTTTTTAATTTCATTGATTTTTTCCTCCTGAACTGCGGTTGTAAAACAACTGTTTTACAGTCCCTGACTTTGAAACAATTGTTTCATTTCTTCCGAAGATTCCTGCATTCCTCTCTGAAACCATACTTCTGTCCAGCCATACAGGCTATATGCCACAAATGCTTTCGCATAAGCCTCTCCGCCGGGCAAATCCGGCCTTAATCCCATAATGTCCAGAATAACGTCCTTCAGTAAATAAATAAGATGACGTTCATTCAGCAGTTGATAAAAATCTCTGTGCTGCTCAAAATGTTCGAATATCATACCAATCACCGCGCTGAGAGGCATGTTGTTATTCTGCTCCCAGTCATTTTTCCATCCGTAAAACAGCTGATTGATATATCCCCTGAGAATATCTTCCTTACTGTTAAAATTGCGGTAAAAAGAAGCCCGGCCAACGCCTGCACTGCCGCACAGTTCACTGATGGAAATATCCTCAATTGCCTTATCCTTCAGCAGTGCCAGGAGAGATTTCGTGATATGCTCTGTCACATAAGTATTTCTTCCTTCATTGCTCATGGGTGATACAGTTTCCCCGTTTTGTCTCATTTTTTTCCTCCTGTTGACATTTCAAATATGGATGATACAATTGTATTGGCGATACAGATATCTCACCGAAATCGTAACATACAGGATTTCAAAAGTCAGGAAATCAGAGAGGAATGATAACATGATAAGAAGCGAGGAAAGCGACGCTGCCGCGCGGGAAATGTTCGGAGCAATGGCTGGCAAAGAACTCAAAGCAGAATTCGGCACTCCTGAATACGAAGAAGAAATCCGGGACATTTCCCCTCTGCTCTGGATAAACGAAGACAGTGTTCCCACGCTCCTGGCATATGGGAAATATGATAAAATCCAGCCATACGAAGGCTCCCGGAGACTTCTGAAGGCCCTTGAGGACAACAAGGTGCCCCATGATTATTACTTATGTGAGCATTCGGGCCACGGCCTGCAAAATGACAATCAGATATATGGCGCATATATGCGGAAAATACCGGAATATCTTGATACTTATATGCCAGTAAAATAGCTTCTTTATTCTCTCAGATTTCCCTTCCGGATATTATCCCGGATGATTCTGTCTGTCACTTCAAACAGTTTATCCGAACCCGCTCTGGTCTTCCGCTGTCTTTGGTACCCCTGCTCAGCAGTAACATTGTGCTCCCGCCAGTCACTGCCGTTGTTGCTGTTATTCAGTAACAGCGGCTGGAGATTGTCCATGGCATGGGCAAACTTCGATTCCGCAGTTTCATATGTCTCGAATTCATCAAATAATGCTGTGAATTCTTCCTTCTGTTCTTCGGGCAGCATGGAAAATATCCGCTCTTTGGCGGCGTCTTCTCTGGCTTTCTGTGTTTTCAGCCCTTCCGTATCATATGCATAGGTATCTCCTGCGTCAATTTCAACAATATCGTGAATCAGGCACATTAACATTACCTTTGCAATATCCACCTCTTCATTGGCATATTCTTTCAGCAGATATGCCATCACTGCCAGATGCCATGAATGTTCAGCATCATTTTCATTTCTTCCGTGTGAAGATAAATGAGTCTGTCTGAATATATTTTTTACCTTGTCTATTTCCAGAACAAATGCTATCTGCTTTTTTAACCGTTCTTCCATGTCATCACCTCTCCGAATCGCAATTTTATCTTTCGCCCGTATGCAAACTTCTGTGGTTATCATATGATAAAAGATACGGAACGATTTGTTTTATGAATCACACACACGCCTGCAATAAACACACATGCAAAAAATATTACTAATCCCCAGAATATACCGCCCGAAATATCTGGCTTATTATAAAGAATAAAGTCTGGCAAATTCGCAACGGCATGAGCTATAATACATACCCATAATGACTTAAATTTATAAAATATATACCCGAAAACCAATGCCATCAATGCCGCACCCGTTACCAGCAAAAATCCGCCTGCCACAAAATGCATCAGGCCAAACAAAACAGAACTCACTATAATAGCTGTTACTGCATTTGTGGTCTTTTCAACTCTTGTATATACAATTTCTCTAAATGCAATCTCCTCTGCAACAGGAGCTATTACTAATAAATTAGCTACCATCATTACGGTACCGGACAGTGGGGTTATTTCATTATAAAAATCAACTGATTTGGATATCATCATTGAGACCATTCGCCGAACCTGCTGCCATAAATACTATTGATAACAGCATTTGTAAAATTATTGTTAATCCGGAATACAAAACAAAATAAGTCATTGCCTTCCATATACCTTTCATACTTTCAACCCTTTCATTACTAAAGTAATCTCTATAACGGATGCAGCATACTGACATCATTCAAATTTCATTTCCTGTTTTACCATACACAGTTCCTATATTCCACTTATATTTTTCTTTTTTCAGACGACTGCCATTTTATAGCAATTCGCCTGAAGTATTATCACAATTTCAGACTCTCCAAATCCAGCAGGGGAACCAGCACGCCGCCTATACTGGCAATTTGCTGAATATACTGCGTACTCCCGGTTCGTATAAGATATGGCAACGGATTCAGGCACTGAGGCGGCACATCGCAATACCGCTCTATGCTGTTGCATGGCAATGCCAGAAATCCATTTTCCAGATTGACAATAATAAAATATTCGAGTCCCCACAGCCGGTTAAACAGATACAGAAACAGAATATTAAAGAGGCACTGGCGTCCGAGGTTTACCATCATGGCACGCAGGGCGTCCCCTGTAGCCTGAAAAGTACACATCATGGACATCTGTATCG
>Ga0137306_101991_pt1 | contig 18455 bp, 17 predicted proteins | sample Inofroosms_March_FD_97187 | JGI IMG/M metagenome (GOLD analysis project Ga0137306, IMG submission 97187) | Mouse cecal microbial communities from Vienna, Austria - N-Acetylneuraminic and N-Acetylglucosamine D2O microcosms_March | ecosystem: Host-associated > Mammals > Digestive system > Large...
GCCATTCGTTAAAAATATTACGCAAAGGTGCAAAGTCATTCTCGCCCTGTGCGCTGTCAACGCCGTCATTGATAGCAATGAAACGGACGTTTTTCTGTGGGAAAATCATTTCCGTATACATTCCCACTTGAAGATAGTTTCGCCCTAACCGTGACATATCCTTTACAATGACTGTTCCCACAAGCCCCGCTTCAATGTCGGCAAGCATGGACTGGAAGCCGGGTCTTTGGAAATTCGCCCCGGAGAATCCGTCGTCCGTGTACCATTTGAGGTTGGTAAAGCCGTTCTGTTTTGCGTAGGCTTCAAGAATTCTTTTCTGGGTCATTGTTGCAAGCATTGTGTCCAACGTTCTGTCATCAGACGGAATGATAAACAGCTTGTTTGCCCTTTTGGGCTTGGACAAGGCTGCTTTTCTGGGCGACAGCAGCATCTTTATCCCGCTTTTGTACATCACGGAAAGCTGGAAATCGGCCGGGTGCAGCGCGATCATCTATCTCGCGGCATTATCCGGCATTGACACTGATCAATACGAGGCGGCAGAACTGGACGGCGCGAACCGATGGCAAATGCTGACGCGGGTAACGCTGCCGAATTTAAAGCCGACCATTCTTGTGATGCTGGTGCTTGCGATCGGCAATTTGATGACCGGCGGCTTCGACCAGATCTTCAACCTGTCCAACCCCGCAGTGGAGGACGTCTGCGAAATTTTGGATATGTATATTTATCGCATTACGTTCCGGTCTGTTCCCGATTTCAGCTTTTCTATGGACATCAGCCTGTTCCGCTCCATTGTAAACTGTGCGTTTTTGATTGCGGCGGATAAAGGAGACAAAAAGCTGGGCGGCTCCGGCCTGTTCGGCTGAGAAAGGAATGCATGTATGAAAAATAGAAAATGCGGTGCTGCCGATTTTGTAATCGGCGCGGTGATCGGCCGTATGATTTTGGCGGTTGTCATTCCGTTTGTCAACACGACCGCGATCTCGTTCGCCTCGCAGAGGGAATACCTGGATACGCCGCTGCTGCTCTTCCCCAAGGAGCCGACCCTGAACAACTACAAAAACCTTTTGGGAGACGAAAGAATCCGCATCGGATACCTGACTTCGCTGAAGATCCTGCTGCTGGGCCTGCCGCTGAACCTGTTTTTGACGACATCGCTGGCCTATGGAACAAGCAGAAAGGCGTATCCGGGCAAAAAGCTGATTTTGTACGCGGTTCTTTTCACCATGCTGTTCAACGGGGGCATTCTGCCGCTGTATCTTCAGATGCGCGAGCTGCGCCTTACAAATACTCTGTGGTCGGTTGTGCTTGCAAGCGGCGTCAATGTATTCTATTCTGTCCTTGCGCGGAATTATTTCTGCTCGCTCCCAAAGGCGCTGATCGAATCGGCCCAGCTGGACGGCGCGGGGGAATGGCGCATCCTGTTTTCCATCATTCTGCCCATTTCCAAGCCGATTCTGGCGACGATCACGCTGTTTTATATGGTGGATCGCTGGAACGAGTGGTACAATGCGCTCATTTTTATTCGGGATAACGGAATCATACCGCTTCAGGTGGCGCTGCGCTCCATTGTAATGGAGTCAAACATTTCCAGCAGCAGCTCCGCACAGGCGGCGGTACGCAATTTTGATATGGGGATCAAAATGGGCGCCGTCATGCTGACGTCGCTCCCCATTATGTGTGTATTTCCGTTTTTACAAAAACATTTTGCAAAGGGGGTCATGGTCGGCGCGATCAAAGCGTAAAAGCCTGCGGTGCGTATCATCATCAATAAAGGAGAACTTGAAATGAAAAAGCTGAAGCAATGGATCAGTATTTGTTTGTGTATCGCATTTGCAATGAGCATTGTGGCCTGCTCGGGCGCCGCCGCAAATTCGGGCAGCACACCCCCTTCGGAGCCTGCCGGCAGCTCCGAGACTGCGGGGGGGCGCAAAAAGCTATGACGGGCATCTGACGCTCAGCTGGCTGAACGCGGGCATCAAGGCGGGCGGCGACTATACCGCCGACGACTGGGGCCGCTTCTGGCTGGATACGCTTAATGTTGATTTCGATATTACCGCCGCGACGATGGATGCGTCTGATTGGGACGAGCGTCTGCACGTGTGGATCAACTCCGACGATATGCCGGACGTTTCCAGCGCCCAGTTTAGTACGGCGAGCTGTCGAGCTATGCCGCGCAGGACGCCATTTACCGCCTGCCGGACGACTGGAAAGAGCGCTGGCCCAATGTTGCGGGAACCCAGGAAAACGTACCGGCCGCCGCACTGGCGGAGGAAAAGCTGGGCGGAACCTACTTCCTGTACCGCCCGGTATTCTCGCTCAACCGTCCCAGCGAGCGCTTGAGCTACCACGCCTTAATCTATTTGCGCAAGGACTGGATGGAGGCCTGCGATCTGGAGCTGAAGGATACGTACACGCCGGCGGAGCTGGAGGAAATTGCGCGCGTATTTCTGGAAAAGGATCCGGGCAATGTGGGCGAAAACCTTGTGGGTATGAGCATCCGTCCGTATGATATGGCAAAGCTGTTCCCCGCCGCCACATTTTCTGAGGCATGCAATATCGGCGACGGCTACTATAAGGATGAAAACGGCGTGTTCCGGTGGGCCCCGGCAGACCCCCCCCGCACGCTGGAGGCGTTAAAGGAATATCAGCGCGTATACAGGGAAGGGCTGCTCGATCTGGAATTTTACAACTACAACCGTTACGAAGGTGCGCAGAAATTTTATGTACAGGGCACGTCCGGCATTGCGCTGGAGGACGGCCACGCAATGATGATCACCTACATCCGCAATGGCCTTGCCGCGCAGGGGCTCGACCCGGACAAGGCGCTCCATCTTGCCCAACTGGTGGGCGAGGACGGCAAATACCATTATCGCGAGGACGCGAACTATTGGGGCGAGGTGCTCTTCAGCCCGGACATCAGCGGCGAGAAGTTTGAGCGCGCGATGGATATTCTGGATTTTACCTGCACGGAAGAGGGCCAGAACGTCATCAACATCGGCTTTGAGGGCGTTGACTGGGAACGCGACGCGCGGGGCAATTATGTGTCGCTGCTGGATCCCTCTGTTCAGGGAGACGCGCTGAGCGTGCTGGGCGGCAAATACCGTTCAAAGGAATCCCTGTTCGGCGGCGTCATTCTGACGGACGACTTCAGCCTGGGCAGCCCGAACTACAGCAATGAGATTCAGGATACCGTGCGCAGCTTTTACAAATTGCGTGGGGAGCTGAGCGATGAAACCACGCTGCTGCCTCGTGAATATGATTACGAATTCCTAAGCTCCCGTGAAAAGGCGCAGGCGACAATGGATCTGGGCGACGAGTACGCAAAGCTGATCCTGAAAGACGGAGACCTTGCGGCGAACTGGAACATCTGGGTCAAAGAGAAGATGGCCGTAGTTCCGCCGGTTCTGGATCAACTGAATGGGTAACACGCAGAGCCTGCCCCCGTAAACAACACATTTGCCACACCGCTCAAGGTTGGCGGCGTGGCTTTTTATCTCCGCCCTGGCGCAGGATGAACGGCCGGCCCGCCTTTTTCTTGCGCAGGGCCCGGGCTTGGGCACTCTGCGTCCCCGCGCCGGCCCGCCGTGGTGCCTCTTTCGATTGAATAAACTGTATTTTTACAAAACGATTTTCAAAAAGGCCGCCAGAGCTTCGGCCGCCTCCCGGTGGCAGGCGGGGCCGGGATGGAGCCGGGAGCCCATCGTTTCCTGCCGCATCTGCGGCAGGGGAAGGAACCAGGCGCCGCGATCGTCTGCCCCGAAGCGGGTTACCGCCCGTTCCAGAGGCTCCCGCAGGGCATCCCCTGCCATGCCGTAGGCCCATACAAGCTTCGCGCCGGGATTCTGCCGCCGAAGCTCCTGCAGAAAATCCAGCGCAGCATCCTCCAGCAGCGCCAGTCCTGCCGCGTCGTTTCGCTGCTTGAAAAAAGCGCCGCTTGGCCCCGCGCAGGGGGGATTTTTCATCGCGTTTGCATCGTTGGTTCCCAGGTTGACAACAATCGCGTCGGGTCTCCATCCGGCGAAATCCTGTTCCAGCTGCGCGCCCAAAGCCTCGTTGCGCGGCCCGGCGGCGGGGCCGCAGACGCGACTGTAGAAATTCGGCAGGGCATGGCGGGGATCGTTCTTCCAATCGGACCGGATGCCCCACCCGCTTTGACTGATACAGCGGCAGTCCGCGTTCAACAGGTCTGCCGTCAGCCGGGGAAAAGCCTGCCGCGCCCCAAACCAGGCGGAGACAAAATCCATTTCCTCCCGCGCGCCGTGCAAACCCTCCCCGCTGGTGAGGCTGTCCCCCACAAACTCCAGGCGGTACGCCGGTTCCCAAAGAGGCAGGAACGCCCCGTCCGTCCAGCACAGGCCCGAGACGCACAAGCGCCCGGCGTCTTCCGGCATGAGCTGAACCTCCTTCAGCAGACGCACCCGCTTTTTGGGCCCCTCCGACAGGCCCCGAAAGACGCAGACATCGTTCTCTCCGGGATGCAGCGGCATCCGGATTAGCGGCGCCCCGTTTACCTCCACAGAGATCCAGGGCTCGTACTGCGCAGCATCCGCTTCGAGAAGAATGTGAAGCTCCCCGCCGGTAAAGCACAGCTCCAGCCCGCTGCCGGACCAAAATAACGGCAGTACGCCGGCCTGCCGGGCGCTCTCCCAATGAAAACGCCCCAGCGGATGAAGATTCGGCACATTGAAAATAGACGCCTGATTCATAGGATGATCTCTCCCGCAATTCGTTTTAGTTAGCATATCCTATACTTTGCTGCTGTCAATATTGGCCGGCACGGCATACCTGTGACTGTGCGGCTCGGATGGACGGCACCGGGGCTCCGCTGGATGTTTTCAGCCATCACTATTATAACGGAGGATCGGAGCGCTTTGCGGCCGTTGCGGCCGGCGTGTTTTTCCACAACACGCCGGCCTTCTCTGATGATGGCTTCCCTGCGCGTGAGTGTTCGACCCGTGTCCGAACGATTTCGCGGTACTTTTTGCGGAATTGCCTAATGGGGACAACGGTGCACGATTCCGGAGAGCCGATTCGGGAGGGGCGCGTGTGTATGTACCCTCGCGGAGGGGCAACAAAGACGGGGCCGTCGGTTTTCGAATCAACAATCCTCGAACCGGGACGCTTTCGGCGGAGCATCCGCGGGCTGCCGGGCCGGTTCAGCGCGCTTCTTCCGGGATCCTGTGATAGTCATCCAAAACGCTCTGCGAGGACAGGGTTTTCATCCGCTCCTGCACGGCGTTTTCCAGTTCGTGGTAGGGGATCTCCAAAACGGCGTGGATGTTCCGGCCGACCGGGCAGTGGGCGGACGGAGCGGTATGAAAGCCGAAAATGGCCGGTGCGCCGGAATGATCGACCGCGGAATACACCGCGCCAAGGCTGATATCCTCGGGCGGCATCGCGAGCTTTGCCCCGCCCGGCCCCTTGGGGGAGGTGATGATCCCCGCTTTTTTGAGGGCGCTCATGATATTGCGGATGATAACAGGATTACAGCCGGTTGACAGTGACAGCAGCGTGCTGGTAACTTTTGTCTGATTTCCGTATTCATAGAGAAAGATCAGGCAGTGCATCGCGATCGACAGCTTTGAATTGACGGTGCGCACGGGCATTCTCCTTTATCCCTGAAGATGTAATTCCCCTCGGCGAAAGATTTGGATTTTGGCGTCAGCCTTGAGCGGGGCGGCAAAGCCCCGCGCTATCGCCAAAGGTGAACGGCTTTGGCGATAAGCTTTGAGGTTATTATACCATGACGCCGCGCAGCGGCCTCAACAACACAAGCGAGCGGGGCGAGCGGTGTTGCATGGTTCAATGTTCTCAAAGCAAAGGCGTCAGCCTTGAGCGGGGCGGCAAAGCCCCGCGCTATCGCCAAAGGTGAACGGCTTTGGCGATAAGCTTTGAGGTTATTATACCATGACGCCGCGCAGCGGCCCCGACAAAACTTCGCCGCGCAAGCGGTGACAGTTTTGCATGGTTCAATGTTCACGGGCCATGCGCGACGAGCGCATCAGCGTTCGCATTTTGCGAACGCGTGGCCGCGACAGCGGCGGCCTGAGGTTATTATACCATGACGCCGCGCAGCGGCCCCGACAAAACTTCGCCGCGCAAGCGGTGACAGTTTTGCATGGTTCAATGTTCTCAAAGCAAAGGCGTCAGCCTTGAGCGGGGCGGCAAAGCCCCGCGCTATCGCCAAAGGTGAACGGCTTTGGCGATAAGCTTTGAGGTTATTATACCATAATTTAGCCCGTTTTACAACGCTTGAAAACCCCGATATTTTCAGGATTGTTCAATATATAAAGTTATATAAAGCGGGCAAAATATAGGGGAATTAGTAACAAATTAGTATCAGGCTTTCTTCAAATACTTCTTGTCAACTGCCCCTGTAACTGCCCCGGTTTTCTGCGTGGAAATAACTGCCCTGTTGCCTTTCAGTTCTCGCAAATAAAGGGTGGAAGAATAAACCCACGAAGCGAATTTTGAAGTTCCACCATACACCGGGGCATTTGCATCCAGCTTCACCTTATCACCAACCGCAAGGGAAGCCGCTGCTGCTCCGCTGGAAGAAACAGCTTCACCCTTTTCAGTAGTGATATAGGTATCAAATCCGACTGCTTTCAGTTTTGCCGCCATATTGTCAGCGTTTTCCTTCTTACTGTATGCCCCGACCTGAATTTTATACAAGCCGCCAGCCTTCACCATATAAGTATCAAAGCCCGCTGCCTTTACCTTTGCAAGCTGTGAATCGGCGTTTGCTTTGTTCTTATATGCCCCGGTCTGCACTCTGTAAAGAGTACCGGAAGGGGAAGGCTGCGGGGTTTTGCCGCCCAAACGGGAAGTAACCTTTGCCGCAAGATCACCCAAACGACTATAAAGCCAATCGCCGGGGCAACTCTTATTTGCAAACCAGCGGTGAACGGTGATAATCATTTCATCCGCTTTCGGCTCATAGGCAAGGGTTTTGTCCTTATCCCCGAACCAAAGCAATTTTTTCTTCCCGTTCCGCTTGCAAATATCGGTGCAAAGATCAATCAGGGCGGCATATACCGCATCCGTCATTGCATAAGGGGCGGTTTTATCAGAAGAACATTCGATTGTAACCGCCCGCTGATCGTTGGCATTGCTGGAAGAACACCATGAACGGTTTTTTTCCTCAACGCAAAGGGAAATTCGCCCATCCGTGCCAATGCCATAATTGCAGCTTGCCCCCCTTCCAGCCGGGAAGCAATCACAAATTCTTTCACAAGAAAGCTGCCCTACTACACAATGGGGCGTGATCCGGTCAATGCCGTGTGTTCTCTGCCCGCTGTGGTTCGGTGAAAGTTTGGTGTAAACCACCAAAGGGGAATTACTCATTTTCTTTGTCCTCGCTTTCTGCCTTTTTCTTCAAAACTTCAATCGCCTTGACGATGACCGAAGGGATAGGCACACCCATCAGCCCTGCATTTTCGATAATGGAAATTGTTTCATTCGCAATGAAGGCAATCACAACCGCATCACGGATAAAATTAGAACCCATCACCAAATCAAGGCGGCAAGCTACCAGCACCACAAGAAGGGTTACACCTTTACGGCAAAGCCCCTTCCATCCGGCACGGCTTTCAAGTGTTCCATCCGCTGTTTTCTCGCTTGCGTGGAACACCCCGGCAACAATAAGCCCGGTCAGGTAGTCAATACCCATGAAAATCATCAGTGTAATCAAAGCTGCATCCCACCCCCCGAAAAGGGAAGCAATAACGCCGCCTACAACGCCGATTCCCGTACAAATTCCTTCTTTCATAACCTTATCTTCCTTTCTGTTTTAGATTTATAAGCAAAAACCCCTACATAGGGCTTTATATAAGCCCCATATAAGGGTTTTTAACCTATCCTTGATAGTTTGTTAGGCTTTTACTTCCCAACCGTACACGCCCGGTTGCCACACATTGTTGTCAACGGTGGATTTCCAAAGCTGATTTTCAAAGGAAACAACATCACCCTTCATATAGGCATCTGTTGCACCAAGCGGCTGTGTCCAAATAGAAACGCCTTCATCCGTGAAGCCGATTTTCTTATAAAGGGAAGCCGCCGTGTCCGGTGTCCAGTCCGCTTGTGAAGTGTGTGCCTGAATAACCTTGTAAAGCTGCGTTTCCCCGTCAGCGTTCACGCCATACTTCACAATCTCATTTTCCGGGTAGGCTTTCATTGCCGCCCATTCAGGGTAAAGATCAGCAACTTCCATTGCCTTTTCATCCGTCAGGTTTGCGGATTGAACCGACATTTGAAGAAAGCGGTTCATCTGCTGTGCAAGGAAAATTTTATTCATTGTTCGTCACCCCCAAAATTGTATTTACAAGTTCGCCCAACTCTGCATTGTGGGCTGCTTGCTGCAAGATGAATTCATCTTTGGTAAACTGAATCATGTTGTATTCAAAGCCCACGAATTCATTTTCTTCACCGACATTTTCAGAAACATCCTGAATGTTGGTGTGCTGCCAAACGCTGAAATCATCAATCACGATTGGTTCAGGTTTGACGGTACTTCTTACTTTGCCATAGTCAACCATACTTTACGCCGCCTTTCTAAATTTTTTCTTTTTAACAACTTCCCGATAATATCGGTCTGTGTCCTCTTGAATTGGTGCAATATACTTCTTTTGCAAGCGGTAACTGTCACAATGGTTCAGCCATCCTTTATAGGAATTTACTGAACACCATTCCGAATAGTTCATCAACTGCCCGCTTGCGGTTTTCTTCCTGATATGCACCATTTTCTTCTTGAAATTGGTGCAAGTGCTTTTGCGAAGCAATGTATAATTCAGGAAGGTTCGATAACCGACAAAATCAACACCCCGCACATAGGAAGGAAACACTTGCCAATTCCCTTTGATAGTCAACCGCAATTCCCGCATGAAATACACATCCATTTCCCTTTTCAGGGCGTGAAGTTCTTCCTTGCTGCTGCCGAAAATCACAATATCATCCATGTAACGGAAGTAATGCTTTACCCGCTTTTCTTCCTTAATCCAATGATCGAACCCCGAAAGATAGAAGTTTCCGCAATATTGGGAAAGGTAGTTCCCGATTGGTATTCCGGTTTCTGTGTCAATATCTTCATCCAGTAACCAAATATCACGCATATCTTCAATTTTAGCGGTGCAAATGCTATCTATGATTTCATCCAACAACCAAAGCAATTCAGCATCTTTGAAAAGCCTTCTGAACTTTGCCTTCAAAATGCTGTGATTTATGGAAGGGTAATAATGCCTTACATCCAGCTTCAAGCAATATTGGCAATTCGGAACATCTTTCCACATTGCTTTTTGAGCATCATGCAAAGCCTTGTGAATTCCTCTTTCCGGTATCGCTGAATAGGTGTTCTTTGTCATGTACCGCAATAAATACGGTTCAATCACTTGTAGAATTGCCCATTGACAAATTCGATCCGGGAAGTATGGCAATTTGAAGATTTCCCGTTCTTTTCCGCTATCACGCTTGATAAATTTTTCATAGGGTGAAGTTTGGTAGGTGTGGTTGATAAGCATTTCTTGAAGCCTTTTCAAATAGGTTTCAACATCTGCATCAACTTCCCTTACTTCCTGATACCAGCCTTTTCCCTTCCTTGCGTTTTGGTGTGCTTTGCGTAGGTTATCCATAGAATAAATCTGTTCATATAGATTCCCGTATCGCTTCATTGTTGAATGTTCCTTTTGTATGCACATCAGCCGAATCTTCAACCTTTGAAAGTTAATTTTCAAAGTCTACCAACACGACTAAATTTTATTTTTAACTTCCCCCTTTCGGGGGCTGTCTGTTCTGCCTGTGGCACGGTCTTTCAGGAATACAGATTTTATATTGAAACAGGCGGGGGAATTCCCCGCCTGAATCGTGCATTTACTAACTGCCTGCTGATATTCCAATTACGATTAGAAGTAGCATTATTCAGATTCCAATAGAAAGTACCTGCATTAGAACTGTTATTACAATAGCTGCCTAATTTAGTAACCTTTTTCATGGTTTCTATTTTGTTCTGCTATTCTGTCATTGGCTTGTAAACAACAAAACTCCCCGAACCACCGTATATATTCAATTTTTCAAATCTTGTTCAATGGTTACGCCGCCTTTTTGGAAGGTACATACACCAACCGCCCGCCGATATTCCAATGACGACCAGAAGCAGCACTATACAGATTCCAAGAGAAAGCACCCGCACTAGAACCGCTATCACAACCGCCGCCCAATACAGCAACCCTTCTGCCGGGATTGTTGTTCCAATGGTAATCACCAACTGGAAGGGCATCATTGCCGCTGAATTCAACACCAATAAACAACCAATCAAATTCTTCCGAATAACCAAAAGCAGAAACATAGCCACTACCCTTAATAGGGTGAATACCTGTGTCTTTATAGTAGATTGTCATGGGGTCATCGGAAAAATTATGATCTGCAACATAAAGTGTTCCAGCTTGCCCATTTTCAAATGGATCAGGGTTTACTTCATTCATACCGTCAACCCAAGTCCAAATGTTACCCCAAAAATTTTCTTCACCACGGTAGGAAATAAGCTGAATACCGTTTGCGTTGGTAACAGCACCGGAAGCATTACCCAAAGAAACGGTTGCCCCGGTGTACTGGATATTCGCTGTACTGGAAGTCTGATCTGTGTTACCTCTGCCAATAGCAGTTTGCATATTGAAAGAAGCATATTCAATCAGCATTAAAAGCTGTGAAGCGGCTACTGTGGCTGCATACTCCTGTTCCCAACCTCTACCCCGATTCCACGCAAGGGAACGAGTATTTTCTCTTGTCAAATTCTGCGAATCGCCACCAGCGGGCTTTGCTCCAGCAATACTGGAAAGTTTATCATTCGCAAAATCCGCAACCTGTGCATTATCCAAAATATAGGCGTTGGTGGAAGTATCGAACAGCGAACCTTCAAAGGCTGCAAGGTAAATGTAAGGGTTTACATTCCCGTTTTCCACAAAAGCCGGGTGAACCTTGAAGCCGGGTTTCAGGGTGTCCGAAACATAATAGCGGGCTTTGCGGATTTTCATACCCTTCACGCTTTTTTCAAGCACCATAGGAACAACCTTATAATAAAATTTAGGCTGTTCAACCATCACCTGAACAGTCGTTCCGGCTATGTTCTTTCCCGTTGTGGTGTAGCTCGAATCGCCATAATAAGCGGTTACTGTTCCATCATCCGTAACATTGCAGCGTTTACGCCCGCCAAAAGCATTGATTGAATCAAACGCCGCCCCCGGTGTACGGTTTACCGCACCGGAAAGGCGGGTAAATTTCTTATTTACAAAGTCCACTTCCACGCCGAAAATATCACTGTCCGAATACCCAATAAAGGCTTCAAGGTCTGCAATCTGTTTCTGCAAATCCTGAATATCCCCGATTGTGGCAACTGCTGCCTGATCCACTTCAAGGGAAACATTTTCAGCGTTCCCAACCGTGGTTACAAGCTGCACATACGCACCGGAAACAGTGATCCCGTTATAGGCGGGCATATAGCAATTCCCGGAAGGTTCCCTTGTTACCGCATAGAGGATTTCCCCATCATCAGGATCAACCGCATACAAGCCCAACGCCTTCATGTAATACCCCGCTGTCAGTTCGGTATTGGTGAAGGCGGCTTCAACCTTGATTGCAACCTCATTTGTACGGGTTACTTTGGAAATCAGGCTTGTTTGCTTCACATCTGAAAGGGAAGTCAGCCCTTCAAGCTGTTCATCCGTGTATGTGGTGCTGGAAGCTGATACTTTGGTAAACTCAATGTTACCGCTTCCTGCAATCATTTTTGCAAGCAACGCTTGCCCTTTGTTGGTTATCACCAACTTTGAAAATTCTGCCATAATTATTCAATCCTTTCTTATTGTTTTATTTCAATAAATTCAGAAGCAACCACGCCTGAACCAACTGAATTTTCGCCGCTTATGTTGAACAGTTCATTGAAATCATTGGTTATAACAACGGAAACGGAATTGACCGCCCCGCCACCCTGTAACACCGAACCACCAACAGCAACATTTTCTTTGCTGTCATTGGTAATAAAATAATCAGCGGTGTTTACTGTACCGCCCCGGAAGGCTGCTATTCCGCTGAAAGTAAAATGTTCTTCACTATCGTTTGTGATAAGCGGCAATAAAGCCACATCCGCAACGCCGCCAGCAACAAAAGAAGTCCCCCTGATTATCCGAACATTTTTTTCATCATTCGTGATAAAAAAGGTTTCCACGGAACACACACCACCACCCCAAAAGGCAAACCCTTCCACAAAACAATGAATACTGTTTTTCGCTATAAATGCAATATTACAAGGGAACATTGTTTCAATCAGGCGTTCCAGTTCTTCAATTTGCCCGTATAATTCAAGGCTTACTTCCAGTTCAAGCAAATAACCGTCAGCAAAATGTTTGGTTAGTGTGAAATTGTTTTCCCCACATATTGCAATCAGGCGTTCAATAAAAACTCGCCATGTGTACGGAATGGAAGAAAACCACCTTATTTGAACCCTTGCACGGCGGCTTTCAAGAGTATCTTCCGTTGAAGGGAAAATGTGCAACAGCTTTTCAAATCGTGAAATCCCGTATTCGTCAGCCGTTTCAATAAATTCATTTTTCAGAACTCTTTCAGCGGCGTTCCACACAAGCACAAATTCAGGATTTTCCGCTTCCAAAGTAACGGCAATTTCCTTGAACTCTGCTAAAAATGGGGGTAGATAGGAAACAAGGTCAATTTCTCTTGTCATGCACTTGCACCCCCAAACACCGGAACTTCAAATTTTCCCAAAGTCAGATTATCAGCTTTTGCATTTATCCGGGTATTCCCAATATCTACAACCCCCGGAATTGACAAAATGCGGGTTTCAATCTGCGAAATACGAACCACCAAATACGGGTTATCAGCCCATGTTTTACGCAATTCCAGCAAATAGCCTTGTATCGCTTCATTGATAGACGATTGCAAATTATTCCATCCATAGCCAACATCAAAGGAGATATTGGTTTTAACAGCAATGTTTACTGCCTTTGCCTTTTCCACTGTTACAATATGCCCGATTGGTGCAATACCGTAACCTTCCCCGGCGTTCTGTTCGGGATCAATGGCGGTTTGTACTGCCTGAATCAGTTCATCCGTTGGAACACCATATTCTGAATTTAGAATCGTCAAAAGCACTGTTCCCCCAACGGTCAGTTTCTTTGCCGCTGCTGCTGAATATACAATTCCCAACCATGCCTTTACTGTTGGGTTCAGCGTGTTAATAATCCCTTCATACCATTCTTCCACAATTTCATTCGGGATCATGTCAGTAGGGCGAATGTCACCATTCCAAGCCCTTGTTACTTTGGTACTGCCAACACCCGGAATAGCATTTGTTTTTTCAAGGTAATCCCGAACATTGCCACCAAAGGCTTTTTCATTGAAGCTGTCAAAATAACGGGTTCGCAAATCTTCTGTTTCTTCTTCATCCTCGCCGGGAATAAGAATTTCCGTAAGTTCAGCCGTTTCAAGCCCTTCAATGTAATCAATGGGGATCATTGTTCCCATCTGCTGATTGCCGACAATTCCGGGGGTTTCGCATTTTACTTGATATTCCCCATCTGCGATTTTTTCAGTTACAATGAAATTCATTGAACCGATATTGAACCGCTGTCCGGCAACATCAATATTTGCCGGGGTGAACTCACCCTTCAAAACAGCGTAGGTTGCTTCATAAGGGGTGATTCCTCTTTCTTTGCAACGCCTGATAAGAAATTCCCTTGAAGCACTGTCACCGTATGCTTCCGCAATCAGGGTGTTCAGTTCCACATAAAGGATTTCCAGTTCAAGGGCTGTGGGGGAATGGGTGTCAAAGATAACCGAACCTTCCCGCTTGTCGAATTTGTCAGATACCCTTGAAAGCATCCGTTCAAGGATTTCATTATAGGTTACATCATACATTAAAAGTTCACCACCTTTTCAGCAACCACATCACCGAAAACGGTGTGTGCGGTAAAAGTTACAAGGATTTCACCCTTTTTTGAAATGTTAAATTCAAAATTATCAACGCTTTTGATTCTATCATCCCAAGTCAGGGCTTCCGTGATCCGGCGTTCAAGTTCGGGGCAAACATACGAAACAGGTTCACCATACAAATCAAGCAATTCAATCCCATAGTTCCACGAATACATCACATATTGGTAACGCTCTGTGTTCAGGATTTTATATATTGCCTGTTTCATTGCTTCCTGATAGTCTGTATAGCCCCGTACAAGTTCGCTTGCAAGGTTCATTTTGTAGGTATGGGTTGGTTGTTCTTCAATCTCGAAATCCTGTTCAAGAAAGGCTGTGGTTGAAGGTATCATCCGATTCTATCCACCACAATATATTTTTGCCCGCCCTGCTGCCTTAAAAGGATAACTTCATCACCGACAACCAACCCATTATGAACGGTGACTTGAATTTTACCCATAGCGTGAACATGGGAAGGACTAACCGGAAGTGTTGAAACATTCGGCGGTGTTCCCACATAGTAGAAATTCTGAATGTTTCCCCCGGTTATATAGGTTTTATGATCCGTAACATTCCGGCAAAGAACAAGCTGCCCTTCACCCAATGGCAATTTCTGTTCCACAAGGATTTTCAAGGGGGAAGTGCTTGTTACCTTTCCAAAGCAAACTTGAACGGGCTTTGAAGCGTCAACTGCATCCAACGCCGCCCGTTTTATGGTTTTCAATAATTCAACTGCATCAGGCAATAAATTCACCCCCTCGAAGTGTTAAATCCATGAAATGTTCATCCAGCTTGAAAGTGTGCTTCACCTTTTCAACCAGCATGAAGTTTTTCAAATTCATATCACCCAAAGCAAGGTTTATTACAACCATGCTTCCGGCTCTTACCCGTGTATCGCCCAAAGCGTTCACGATTTTCAGGTTTCTTGTTTTGCTGTTGTATAGCTTCAACAGGGCATCCGCTTTTGCTTGCCCGTTTTCGCCCTTTTGCAGCGTGTCAAAATACTGCAATACACCCCATGCGTTCATGTGGCTTGAATCCTGTGCAATGTAAACTTCCCGCTTTCCGGTTTCCTCATTGTCATAGGTCAGCTTCACTTTGTTGTAAGTGTCGTTGTCAATGCTGGAAGTGTATTCAAAATTTTCCCCGGTTTCTTCATCAATCATCAGGTATGCCCCCGGTTCGCCCACATACATTGAAGAAAGGCTTTTCAATGTCAGCTTGCCGAAATCATCATACAGAACAAACATTTCCTTGCTGTTCTGCAATGTCAAATCAAGGGCGTTTTCTATCATATCAAATAGGGAAGTGTTATCTTCCACCCGTGAAGCAATCACAAACCCGGTATCTTCCAAAGTTCCGGTGTTCAAGGAAAAATCCGCTGCAATCATCTGAATAAACTGCGAAGCGGTTTTGTTCTCATAAACATAGGTATCTTTGTTGTTCAAGTACCGTAATTGATCGTAAGCTGTCACTTCTATAATCTGATCCTTATCCCTCTTTTTCGTGAACACAAACCCAAAGAAAACGGGTTTCCCATCCACTTTCAGGCGAACCGCCGCCCCTTCCTGAAAATTGATAACGGAATCTTTTACAAGTTTGAAGGTCAGCTTGCCGGGGGTACTTCTTCTTTCTGTACTCCATTCAATACCTTCTTCCACAACCGGGATATATGCCTTTGTGCCGGAAGGATCGGAAATCAAAAGTTCTACATTCAAAGCCGCACCCCCTTAATCAAATGTTCCATCATCTACCCACCCATACACATTTGAACCGGAATCAATGTGTATCAAATGCCACGGGTGGGCTTTCCCTGAACCGTTTGCTATCGTGATTTTTGCCTTTCCCGCCCTTGCGGAATAGCCCTTTGCCCCCGGATAGGAACTATAAAAGTGTGTGCCGCCGTGAAAATTCACTATATCGCCCACACCATAGCTTTTCTTTGCAGGGGGATCAGCCGCCCTTTGCTTTTCAACCTTTGCTTTTGGTTTGGAAGCGGCGATTTTGATATTTACGGTTTTTGTGCCATAATCCCGGTACTGCTTCAACTTGATTTTTACCATCAAATCAAAGCCATCTTTCGCCTGTTCGGTGATTTTGTAATCTTCCAATGATACCTTCATATTGGTTGAAAACAGAACCTTCCCATTCGGCATTGTCCGGGAAACGATAAATTGAAAGGGCTTCTTATCCGCTTTCAAACTTTCAAAGTAATCAAGAAAATAAGAAGCCCCTTTGAACCCTGATTTATAGGTTGCAAACGGGTATTTCACTTGTGGTATTCTGCACTCAAATTCAACATCCGTTAGTTCAGGGGTTTTCAAAATGTTTATTTCCCCTTCATTTATCAGGGTTAGCGTGTCATTTGCGTTATTGATCTTCACTTGCAGCTTTTCAGGGGCGATTGGTAACAAGCATTTTTTCAGGTAGAAATCATATCCTCTTTTACTCATTATTCATGCACCCCTTCCGCTATAATGTCAGCCGCTTCATTTACTGCACCCGTCAGCCCGTCAACCACTCCATCCAAATCCATTTTACCGGAAACGGTGTTGTGGTTCGTCTGTTCAATGGTGATTTCAGCGGTTGTAAATCTGTTGATTGCTTCCTGTTCGGCAATGTCACGAAGATATTTCAAATCTTCTTCTGTAATATCCATTGAATCCTTGATTGCCCCGGTGTTGCCCGCTATATCGCCAACATCCCCGGCAAGCCCCGCCCCGTAATTGCTCAAATCGGCGTAGTCACTCGCACCCGGTACATTGGTATCAAACAGGCTGGAAGGATCGAAATTCGCAATGCTTTCATCAATCCCTTCACCGAAGGAATACCCGGCATCCCAAGCTGCCCCGTATTCAAACCGCCCAAGTTTCATATCGTCAGCGTTCATTTTCGCCATTACTTCATCACCCTTGCCGAAGGTTTCATCAACCCAACCGCCAAGAGAATCACGCCAACCCTGAACACTTCCCGCAAGGTTTGAACCGAAGATTGCATCAATAGCCGAAGCCAACGCTTGAAGAATACCAAGCACGGTATCAGCCAAATCAAAGAACAACCGACAAACTGCACCGATAGGATCGGTGAACACATTGCCGATAAAGTTTGCCACGGTTGCCACAAGGTTATAGATAAGCACAAATACATCCACAACCAAATTCCAAAGGGCAACAAAGATATTGCCGATAAAGGCAAGGGCAACCATGAACGCCCCGCAAATAATACCCGTTGCGGAAACGGAAGTTCCAGCGAATTTGTTTACCGCTGCCACCGCCGCATAGAACAGGGCAATCAGGGCGATTATAAGAACGATAATCCACACAATAGGGCAAGCATACAAAGCAGCGTTCAAGCCGTTCTGTGCTGCAATTTCCGCTGCTGTGGCGGCTGTTAAAGCCCCCGTTGCCGCTGCATGAATCATCTGTGCAATCGCCATTGCAATATGAATTCCTTTGGTAATTGCACTAATAGCGTTTACCGCCAACTGCCACCCATAATAAACCGCAAGGGCGGCTGCTACACCGTAAATGATAGGGGATAGCCACGACCAATTATCAGCCACCGCACCCGCAACACCTACAAGCAAATCAAAGATTTCAAGGGCAATACCCGCCACCAACGAAAGCCCTTCAATAGCATTGTTCACGAACTCTTGAAATGCTTCACTGTTGGCAATCTCATTCATTCTTTGAAGAACGGGCTGAAAAGCCATCAAAGCGGTATTCTGAAAAGAAGTCCAAATCTGCGAAAAGGTTTTCGGCATCTGTTCAAACTTTGCGTTGGTATCATCAGCCGCCGCAAACATAGCCGCCTTTACAATATCGGCGGTAATTTGCCCTTCCGCTGCCATATCCTTTAATTGCCCTTTGGGAACTTCCATGTAATCAGCAATCGCCTGAATGATATTCGGGGCTTGTTCCAAAATGCTGTTGTATTCCTCACCACGAAGAACGCCCGAACCCATAGCTTGTGTAAGCTGCAACATAGCGGCATCAATGCCCGCTGCTTCTGTTCCGGCAATGGTGAACTGTTTATTTACTTGTTCCATGAAGGCAATGATTTCTTCCGAACTTCCAAACGCATCACCCGCCATAAGTCCAAGTTTGGAAACGGCATCAGCGGTTGCCTGATAGCTGCCCCTTGCCCGTTCCGCTGAAAGGTAAATCATGTTCTGCAAGTCCTGTGTGGTTTGCAGCCCGTCATTCATCAAATTCAAGCGGGCGGTTGTGGAAGTAAGCTGATCCGATAAGTTCAACGCTGCTGAAAGGGTTTGAATTGTGGCGTATGCCGCAACCGCACCCTTGATTGTCTGCATTAGTTCATTGGCTTCATTTGTGCCTTCTTCAATTTCACGGTTGAACCGCCCTTGTTCGTCAACATTATCACGGATATATCTTTCAGTATTGCCTATTGTCTGCGACAACCGCAAATAGGCTTCATTTGCCGCCTGAACATCCATGTTGTCAACAGCACGGTTCAAATTC
>Ga0137306_101083_pt2 | contig 18441 bp, 13 predicted proteins | sample Inofroosms_March_FD_97187 | JGI IMG/M metagenome (GOLD analysis project Ga0137306, IMG submission 97187) | Mouse cecal microbial communities from Vienna, Austria - N-Acetylneuraminic and N-Acetylglucosamine D2O microcosms_March | ecosystem: Host-associated > Mammals > Digestive system > Large...
CATAATACTGGGTCGGACAGGAATCACTGGTACGGGTATAGATCGGCCATTCGTCACTGAAGAGGCTCTTCACATTCTTCTGATCCAGAAGGGACAGATTCGCATCATAATACCCTTTCAGATCGTCAATCGGAGCAAAGAAACCTTTGTGCGCCACACCGCGGATATCCAGTTCGCCGCACATGTCATTGATGATGTGTTTCATCGTGTACATGGAAGAAGCTTTCTGAGCAGCCTGTACCAGATCAATAAACACTTCTTTCTTCATGACATAGGTATCCATGAAAATATTTCTGGTCTTTGTTGTACCGTTATTGCGCTCAATGGAGTCTACCCCTTTCTGACGATTCAGATCCAGGTAATCACAGCTTAAATATGCTTCCTTCGCATTATCCACTTTATGATAAAGAAGCGTAACGTCTGCTCCGGACTCCTCATGCGTCTTTAAAAGCGCGTCAAAATCCTGCGTATATACCATATATCCGGGAGCAATGACGACGTGCGTATTGCTCGCTTTCACCATACGGTCCAGATTTTCTGCATATACTTTGATATCGGTATTGTAATAATCCTTATCTTCCTGGGAATCCGCAAATACCATCTGCAGATATCCGCTCTTGGAATTGATGTTGTAATGTCTTCCGGTTCCGATATGCTCAACCAGAGAACATGGTTTTCTTCTGACATATACCTGAATTCTGTCTATGCCGCTGTTGGACATATTGGAAATCGGAAAGTCAACCACGCGATATCTGCCCAGGAAAGAGAAGGCCGGGATTGAACGATAAGTTTCCAACCCTTCCACCCAGATATGGTTTTCCGAAAAACTTATAATTCCTAATGCTCTTGCCATATGATTCTACCCCTTTACATTTTTCGCAACCAGTTCAATATGTTCGCTGTCCGCACTTCCGACAACTGCCTGGCTTCCAATCTTAACCTGATCCGCCACTAATGCCCGTGTTACCACTGCGCCCTCTTCCACTACTGCACCGGGCATCAGAACACTGTCAATCACTTTTGCACCCGGTCCTACTTTGGCTCCGGTAAACAGAACGGAATTCTTCACTTCTCCCTCTACCGTACAGCCCTGTGTGATAAACGCACGTTTTACACTCGCCTCAGAAGAAATATACTGCGGAAGTGTTGGAACATCTTCCGTATAGATTGTCCATGTACGGTCGTCGAGATCCAGGCCGTTCTTCTTGTCCAGAAGATCCATATTCGCTTCCCACAGAGAATCGATGGTTCCTACATCTTTCCAGTAACCTTTGAATTTGTATGCGAACAGCTTTTTCCCGTCATTTAAAAGAGCAGGAATGATGTCCTTGCCGAAATCGTGATTGGACTCCTCGTTCTTCATGTCTGCTACCAGCATCTTACGCAGAAGTTTCCAGTTAAATATGTAGATCCCCATAGACGCCAGATTGCTCTTCGGCTCTGCCGGCTTTTCTTCGAATTCCACAATTCTTCCGGTTTCAGGGTCCGTATTCATAATGCCAAAGCGACTTGCCTCCTTCATCGGTACTTCGATCACGGCAATCGTAGCATCTGCACCGTTTTCCTTATGCGCCTGAAGCATCTTTGCATAATTCATCTTGTAAATATGGTCACCGGAAAGAATCAGCATATACTCCGGATCATAGTTGTCCACGAAATCAATATTCTGAGAGATTGCATCCGCCGTTCCCCTGTATACATCCAGGTTCGCATCTGCCTTCTCACGTGGCGGAAGAACAAATACACCGCTGTCACGGGCATCCAGGCCCCAGCTTCCGCCGCCCGCCACATAGCTGTTTAAAAGAACAGATTCATACTGCGTCAGTACGCCTACCACATCAATCCCGCTGTTCGCACAGTTGCTTAACGGAAAATCAATAATTTTGTATTTTCCGCCGTATGAAACAGCCGGTTTCGCAACTTTATTGGTAAGATCATGGAGCCTGGAACCACGTCCGCCTGCCAGAATCATTGCCAACATACTATTTTGCTTCATAGAAAGGTCCTCTCTTTCATTTATATAGTACAATTATACAATTATATAGCAGAAAATGCAATTTCTTCTCAACATTTTCGCAATTTTTCACAATTTACAGCTACTGTATCTGGTCATTTTTTGTACATTTTTCCTTATACCTGTAATCTGCTGTCAAAACAAGCGTTGAACGCGGTCCTATATACACTCTGTTTTCCACCGGTTCTACCGATATGGCCCCCGCGATCCCCGTTGGAAGATAATTTCCAAACGTATCCGCCTCCACCCGCCATCTCATATAAGATGGCAGCGCGGGAAGCCGGAATTCCTGCGGTTCCCAGAATACATTGACTGCCAGACAGACCACATCATCTTCCGTATCGTCATAATTTCTTCCGGCATACATGACACGCAGAACTTTTGATTCCTTATCCGGTTCCGTTACCTGAATCTCCGGAAAGCCAAGAGAACAGTTTCCGGAAAATTTCCTCACGACATTATGTTCTTTCCGAATTCTTATCACATTTTTCATATACTCAAAATGCGCTCTGTTTTTCTCAAGAAATCTCCAGTCCAGCCAGGAAATCTCATTATCCTGGCAATACGCATTGTTATTGCCGAACTGTGTATTCAGAAATTCATCTCCTGCAAGGAACATGGGAGTTCCGCGGCTCAGCATCAGAACCGTCACGGCATTTTTCGCAAGCCGCCTGCGCAGGGCAAGAATCTCTTCCTCATCTGTTTCTCCTTCCGTTCCGCAGTTCCAGCTCCGGTTATCATTGGCCCCGTCCGTGTTTCCCCAGCCGTTGGCTTCATTATGCTTTTCATTATAAGAGTACATATCCCACAGCGTAAATCCGTCGTGACAGTTCAGAAAATTAACGGAAGCATTATACCCTCTGCCTTCTTTTCCATACATGTCAAGGGAGCCTGTAATCCGTTTTGCCGCCACATGAGACATCCCGTAATCGCCTTTCAGATAACTGCGCATGTCGTCCCGGTATCTTCCGTTCCATTCCGCCCAGCGGTTCCAGGATGGAAAACTTCCCACCTGATAGAGCCCTCCCGCATCCCATGCTTCCGCGATCAGTTTTACATCACCCAGAATCGGATCAAACGCAAGACTCTGCAGAAGCGGCGGCTTACTCATCGGAGACCCGTCTTCATTGCGTCCCAGAATGCTTGCAAGGTCAAACCGGAATCCATCTACATGGTATGCCGTCGTCCAGTAGCGGAGACACTCCAGAATCATCTGCTGCACAATCGGATGATTACAGTTCAGCGTATTGCCGCAGCCGCTGAAATTATAATAATGCCCGTCCGGCGTCAACATATAATAAATGTTGTTGTCAAACCCCTTAAAAGAAAAACAGGGACCCAGTTCATTGCCTTCCGCCGTATGATTGAATACCACATCCAGAAAACATTCGATGCCGTTGTCATTGAGCGCGCGGATCAGTTTCTTCAGTTCCGTTCCTTCCCGATTGTACTCGGTAGCTCCTGTATAACTGGTATTCGGCGCAAAAAAACTGACCGTATTATAACCCCAGTAATCCACTACCTGTATTCCATCCACCATCCGGCTGTCTTTCATCTCATCAAACTCAAAAATAGGCATCAACTCAACCGCATTCACGCCCAGTTCCTTGAGATACGGAATCTTCTCCATCAGGCCGGCAAACGTACCCGGATATTCCACGCCGGAAGATTCATGTCTGGTGAATCCCCGTACATGCATCTCATAAATGATCAGATCTTCCATGGGAATCAGCGGATTCTGATCTCTCCCCCACTCGAAATCGTCTTTCACGACTCTGGCTTTATAGAAAGACCCCTTTTTCCGTTGCTTTCCCCACTGACTCTGCCCGGTCACAGCCTTGGCGTAGATGTCCAGAAGCACCCGATTCTGGTCAAACAGCAGCCCCTTCGACGCATCATACGGACCGTCCAGACGATATGCATATTCAAAATCCCGAATATTCAGTCCAAACACAATCATGGAATATACATTACCAATTCGATAATATTCCGGAAACGGCAGAACCGCATATGGCTCCTCCTCCCCCCTGTGAAACAGCAGTAGTTCACAGGATGTGGCGCCAAAAGAGTGTACTGTAAAATTAACCCCCACCGGAATCGCCATAGCCCCATTCAGTTCATACATGCCGGGACGTACTTCGAATCCGGCGATCACATCCATGGGAATCATATGGATACTTCCCATAGGACTGATAAAATTATTATTTTCCATCTCTCATCTCCCCACACAACATCATATATTATGCCCTGCAATCCCCGGACCAGCCTGTACCGGACAGCTTTGACAGTATATGCGAAAGCAGCGCATCCGAGAACAGAAATCTTTCCGGTATTTCTGTCACATGCGCTCCTGCACAATACATACCGGAAAGAGAGGCCGGAGCATAGGCCTGATCTGCTTCTTTCAGCATGGGAATGTCAAACTCACTGTCTCCGGCCGCAATCACCGCACCGGCTTTTATGTATTCCCGGAACCGTCTGACTGCTGCTCCTTTGTCAAGTCCTTCGGGAACTGCATACACTTTGCTTCCATTACAGAAAACACTCATAAGAGAATCATCCAGTTTTTGCTTCATCCTCTCCACAGTTGCAGACGGGAAGCCGCTTTTGGTAAACAGAAAAAGGTTCCGGATATTTCGGACTTCAAATATCCGGTCCCTGTCTTCCTGCATGCACTTCCAGGCTTTTTCAAATTCCCCCCGGCTCTTTTCAATTAACCCAAGAGAATCCGCATACCAGCCCGGAACCTCCTCCTCCCCTTTCAGCAGAACTCCGCCATTACACACCAGCGCATAATCCGGCACGCCTGTTTTCAGATCAATTCTCTGATACTGAGCCTCTGTCCGGGTAGTTGTCGGCACAAATACAACGTGCTCCCGCACCTTTTTCAAAAGAGCGTATGATTTTTCTGTCATGAAAGAAATCTCTCTTCCTTCATAACGCTCTACATTTATTTTTGCTCTCCCGATATCGCGTCTGTACGAATAGATCAGAGTGTTATCCAGATCCGCATGAAATACCGTCACTACTCTTTTCCCGTCACACATTTTCTGATCAGATCTACCGGTATCATGGTCAACGCAAGAACTGCAACGGCAACCCAGCCGGTAATTCCAAACGGAACACAGCTGAACATATTGCCGATCCAGGTAAACACCGCCCCCGGCACCAGAGCCGCATTGACGATCAAAGCCTGAACAAGAATAATGATGCAGAATACTTTCATAAAGCCGGTATTCTCGTTCAGACCTTTGAAGATCGCAAATCCTTCGTCCCGTACATTAAAGCCATTAAACAGCGCACTGACAATAAACAGCACAAAATATCCGGTCAGGTGCTGTGCCTCATTGTCAAAAAATCCTGCAAAAAACGGCAGCTTCAGATAAACAAAACTGATAACCGTAAGCCATGCCCCCATGACGCCGATCTGAACGGCCATTTTTCTGCTGATGATACTTTCGTCCCTTCTTCTCGGTTTCTCCTTCATATATTCCTCGAGAGCCGGTTCGTTTCCGAGCATGATGGCGCCAAGACCATCCATAACCAGATTGACGAACAGAAGGTGCGTAACCTTCAATGGTTCCTCTATGCCGAAAAACGGAGCGATCGCACTTACTACCACCGCCGCCACATTGATGACAAGCTGGAATTTGCAGAATTTCAGAATGTTGTGATAGATCGTTCTGCCATACCAGATTGCATCTTTGATAGATTTGAAATTATCGTCAAGAATAACAATTTCTCCAGCCTCTTTCGCCGCTTCCGTACCACTGCCCATGGCAAATCCAACATCTGCCCTCTTCAGAGCCGGAGAATCGTTCACGCCGTCTCCCGTCATGCCGACTACCAGATTCATTTCCTGGCAAAGTCTGACCATCCTTGACTTATCTGTCGGAAGCGCCCGTGCAATAACACGGATCTGCGGAATGATTTTCTTCACCTCTTCATCCGACATCTCATTTAACTGTGCGGAAGTCAGAGCTTTATCTGTATCCGTTTTCAAAAGACCGGCATCTTTCGCAATTGCAACTGCAGTCTCCAGACGGTCCCCGGTAATCATCACAACCTGAATACCTGCTTCCTGTACTTCCCGGATCGAATCCCTCGCCTCTGCTCTTACATCATCGCGGATCGCAACAAGACCTATGATCACAATGTCTTCATGAATGGTATTTTCCACAAGATCTTTTTCTGAATAACCGAAAGCAAGCACACGCATTGCCTTTGCGGCAAGTTCGTCAATTTTTCTGTCCAGCGCTTCCTTATTGATCCTCTGCACGCTGCCTTCGGCATCCAGATAGTTTGCCGCTTTGGCCAGGAGCCGCTCCGGCGCTCCCTTGTAAAATGTCTTACCGGTACTTCCGATCCTTGCCTGACTGAATTTATTCATGGAATTGAAGCCCTGAGAAGAAGAGATCTGATACTCTTTTTTCCCTTCCAGCGCACGGAACGTATCTTCCCCGATAAATTTCATCAGCGCCTGATCCGTTGCGTTTCCTCCGATCACCCGATGCTCTGCATCGAACATGGACTGAGTATTTTTCCCGATGGCAAGATCCAGAAGCTCCTTCACCTTTGTATGTCCGGAAAGTTCGGAAAGCCCGACCGTTTTGCCGTCTGCTGTAAAAAATTCCACAACTTCCAGACTTCCTTTGGTAATGGTCCCCGTCTTGTCGCTGAACAGGATATTCAAAGAACCGGCCGTCTCAATCCCTTCCGCTTTTCTAACAAGCACATTATGATCCAGCATCTTACTGGTATTCTGCATCAGTACCAGTGAAATCATCAAAGGCAGTCCCTCCGGCACCGCACATACAATGATCACGATCGCAAGTGACACTGCATTCACAATATCCTTGATAATCTGCTCCAGGCCAATGGAAAAATACGCGGAAACTCCGCCCGCGGACATGACAAAGTAGGCAAAATACAGGACTGCGATTACAGTCGCTCCTATATAGCCGAACACAGAGATCTGCCCCGCCAGTTTGGACAGCTTGACTTTCAAAGGAGAATCAATGTCATCTTCCTGCATCTCGTCTGCCATTCTGCCCATCATGGTTTTAAGGCCGACTTTCCGCACATCCAGGATGCCTTCTCCATCAAAAACAACCGCTCCTCTGAACAGAGAATGCGCGTCAACAAACGTGTCGCCTGTGATCTCATCCGCAAGTTCAAATCCTTCTTCCGCCGCAGTTTTTTTGCATTCTTCCGCCTCACCGTTCAGTGCAGAGTTATCAACGCGCAGACTTCCGGACACCAGCACACCGTCCGCCGGGATCTTGTCTCCCGACTGCAGAAGCACTTTGTCTCCCACCACCACGTTATCCACATTCATAATGGCCACTTCGCCGTTCCGGTACACCTTACACTGCTCTTTCTCCGTCCGATCTTTCAGCTCCCGGTATTTGGTATCGCTCGCCACACCGGTCTTGGCCGAAACGAACGCTACGATCAGCACTGCCACAATCGTTCCCAGAGGCTCGTAAATCTCTGCATAGCCAAAGAAAAACATCACGATCATAAGCGCAGCAATCGCCAGCAGAATTTTGATCATCGGGTCTCCAAAAGTCTCTTTAAATTCATCCCAGAAAGTCGTCGGTTCCGAATCAGGAATCTCATTGCTTCCATATTTTTTTCTGGAAGCCTCTGCTTCCTGCTCTGTCAGTCCATTAAACTTCATCATGTATCTCCTCAAAGGTCTGTATGTTTTCTACATATATCTGCGAATCAGCTCACCCAGCCCCGGATCGGTTGTGCCCTGTCCGACCGGATTAAACTTCCATTCGCCGTTGTGGCGGTAAATCTCTCCGAAAATCATGGCAGTCATACCGCTGTAATCATCTGTCAGATTGTATCTGCACATTTCATTGTTGTTTCTTCCATCCACCAGACGGATAAATGCGTTCTGAATCAGTCCGAAATGCTGCTTCCTCTGCACTGCCTGATAAATGTTGACCACCAGAACAATCTTGTCATATTCTGCCGGAATACCTGGAAGATCAACGATAATCTGCTCGTCATCCCCTTCTCCGGCTCCGGTCAGATTATCGCCCATGTGCTGCACGGTTCCCGTCGGATGACGCAGATTTCCAAAATACACCACATCTTCCTTATATACAAGTTTCCCTTCATGGAGCAGAATTGCAGATGCGTCACAGTCGATCGGCGCCGGTTTCGGAGCGAGAAAGTTAAAACCCTTTGACCGCTTTACCTCATCCCATCCAAGACCGACCACCACTCTGGCAAGACCCGGATTCTCTTTGGACAGACTGACTTTCTGTCCTTTTTTCAAACTGATTGACATAGTCTCCTCCTACTCTACCTCTACACCATAATTTGCACACAGCGCCGCCAGACCGCCCTGATATCCGCTGCCGATCGCATTGAATTTCCATTCGCTGCCATTCTTGTAGAGTTCTCCGAATACAGCTGCCGTCTCTATCGAGAAATCTTCTCCCAGATCATACCTTAACATCTCTTCCCCGGTTTCCTCATTATAGATCCGGATAAACGCATTGTTCACCTGGCCGAAATTCTGTCTTCTCGCCTCAGCCTCATAGATCGTAACGGTAAATGCAATTTTGGAAATATTGCCCGGCACCATGGAAAGATCCACTTTGATCTGTTCATCATCCCCTTCACCGGCTCCGGTCAGATTGTCACCCATATGCTGTACGGAACCGGAGGGGTGCTTCAGATTCCCATAAAATACAAAATCATCGGAGCCTGTCACTCTTCCGCTGTCTGTCAGCAGGAAAGCGGCGGCATCCAGGTCAAAATCTCCTCCTGTATCAAACTGATTCACATCCCATCCAAGGCCCACCACCACTTTTTTCAGTCCTGGATTGCCTTTTGTCAGACTAACTTTCTGTCCCTTTTGCAGATTTACTGGCATTTTTATAACCTCCTGTTAAAGTTATGCTACCTCAATTCCATAATGTCCGCACAGTGCCGCCAGACCGCCCTGGAAACCGCTGCCGATCGCATTGAATTTCCATTCGCCGTTATGTTTATAAAGTTCCCCCACAACCACTGCAGTCTCTATGGAGAAATCCTCTCCCAGATCATAATGAATTAATTCCTGTCCGCTGCTCTCATCCACAATACGGATAAAAGAATTGGAGACCTGGCCGAAATTCTGGCCTCTGGACTCTGCTTCATAAATTGTTACCGTAAATGCAACCTTTGATACATTAGATGGGATTTTTGTCAGATCCACAAAAATCTGCTCATCATCGCCTTCCCCTTCGCCGGTCAGATTATCTCCCATATGTTTGAGTGCTTCACTCGGATGGGTCAGATTCCCGTAGAAAATAAATTCTTTTTCTGTCGGACACTTTCCGTTGTCTCCCAGCATAAACGCTGCTGCATCCAAGTCAAAATCCGCTCCGGAATCAAATGCATTCACATCCCATCCCAGACCAACCATCAGTTTTTTCAGGCCCGGATTTCCTTTCGTCAAGTCTACTTTTTGTCCTTTTGTCAGATTAATTGGCATAATATGTTACCTCCTGTCCCTTACTTTTTATCTGGCATATGATACATCCTGTTAAACTCGCTTTTGATATTTTCAAGCCGAAGCTGATCCTCAGAGCGCTGTTTTCTGGCATTCTCCTGAATCTGCCTGGTCTCGTCAATACCGTTTACGATCGTCCTCCAGGTTGTTTCCAATGTCTCGATTTTAATCGAGCTTCCTGATGCAAGCTGTGCGGTCATCTTGGACTGTTCTACTGTATTTCTTGCATTTCTGATCAGCATCTCATTCGTCTTTTCATCCAATGCGGACATGGCTTCCGCCTGAATCCGCTGTCTCTTCAGCATGATGGCCTGAGCCAGCGCCTGCTTGAAAACCGGAAGCGTGATGATAAAGGCGGAATTAATCTTCCGCACCAGATTCATATTGCTGAATTCCATGGTTTTAATCATGGGGATAGACTGCATGGCTACGTTCTCGGCGATCCGCAGATCCTGAGTCCTCTGCTCCAGCATCTGCAACGCCTGATCCAGACTCTGAATCTCAAACTGGATGGAATTGTCCCCGCTCTCTTCCATATCTTTCCGGCGTTTTTCAATATAACCGGCGATCTCCCTGCAGCCCTGCTCTCCCGCAAGGATATATTTCACAAGATCATGATAATAATTCACATTGGCGTCAAACATCTGATTGAGCTTCCGGTTCGACTGTTTAATCTCTGATTCATACTGTTTCAGCTGCACATAAATCTTATCAACTTCATCACCCATAGTATGATATTTGTCCAGAATCTTATCCAGCTGCTTTCTCAGATTTCCAAACAGTTTCCCGAACAGCGTCGGATTCTCTTTGATTTCTTCAATATCGAACTTGGACATGACCTTCGCCAGCTGATTCAGCATGGCGCTTGAATCATCCAGCTGCGACATGTTCATGCTGTTCAGCACAACATCCGATGCCTTTGAAATCTCTTCCGCCACCTCGGCGCCAAAAGAAACGATGGTCTCCAGATTATAGACTTCAATCTGACTTGCCAGCGCATCCACTTCGGGAGAATTCACAAGCACGGCATTCATCTGCTGCCGGTCTGCGACAATGTCGTACTTTTCCACTATTTCCACTCCGTTTTCCGCTTCCAGAACCGCTGTCTGTGTTCCAGCCTGCGGCCTGCTAAAATCCAGCCCCATATTAATTACCTCTCTTAAATAGTATTTCGCGCCATGAACGCCGCGTATTTGCCGGAGCAGCACCAAAAGGCGGAACCTGCAGGTCATACAGATATTCCCCAATCTGGTGCTCTTCCATGATTACCCTGTTAAAATGCTTCTCAATACACTGATATCCGGTAGGCACAAAAAACACAACATCAAATCCTGCCAGATTCAAAAATGCGGTCAGAATACTGTCTTCCAGAGATATGATCCGCTCCGTCGTATGAATGTAAATCAGTTTCGGATTCTTTTTGGTAAAATCAAACCGCTGAAGCAGCCGCACAATATCTTTTTCCAGATTCAGCACAACCGCAATAATCGTATACTCGGTCCCGTTCTCAAAAGTTCCTTTAATGATTTTCTGATCGATCAGAAGCTGCAGCTTTTCCAGAATAAAATCCTGCATCTCCTCCCTCAGAAAACCGTACTGATAACAGGCATGTTCCTTAATCTTTGTTTTCTGCAGCTTCCTGTTTTTAAAGAACTCCACCGCATGCGCCCTGACCGGATTCGGGTCTGTTGGATTGAGATGAGGGGCCTGGCGAATCACACAGGTATCCGCCGATATCAGCGAGCGGATATCGGACCAATATCTGGCCGTCTGGCCGTCCTTAACACCCGACACTTTGGCAAAAATAACCGGAATATTCACCACCGAACCGGTCACGGCAAAATTCGGCCGGTACTTTACTTCCTGATTCCACAAAATCGATATCTCCTCATACATGGTTTGAAGCGATACAGACACAGCGCGGTCATACTGCTGATTCCGATAAATCCCGGAATCCTGGTACATCACCTCATCCAGCTCCCGTTCTGCATGATAAGCAGCGGTCCCCATCCGAATATCCTGCCCATCCTTTGGGAATCGATCAACTACCAGCGACTGACTGTAATTTCGTTCATACAGGCATCTGTCTGTCAGACAGCAGGAAGCATCTCTGTCCGGCTTCAGCACAAGCACATCCACCGGAAGCCTGGCAAGAAGTTTCAAAAACATGGCTTCTTTTCCGTTCCGGCAGCCTCCCAGATAAACCAGGCAGCTGATCTTCGGCGGCTTCCAGCCGTCAAACAGTTCCGCCATATATCGCCTCATCCAGCACAGAAGATAAACGGCATGATTCGTAAGACGGTTCAGACTCACGGAAGGGTCCTCCGACTCTTCCAGTAATACCTCAATAAACGCTTTCCTCATCAGCTTTTCCAGTTCCGGACCGGCCGGACTGCAAAGTCCCCTGGAGAGATCGATGAGCATCTGCTCCGGGCCGCTGTAATTTTTTCTGGACACGGCGCCAATCTCTTCCGGCGTCGGCTGCGGAATTTCCTGTTCCAGAACCACAAGATTTCTTTTGTCATTTCTGACTTTCAACTGAAACTGATACAGTTCATTCAGGTACGTGACCTTATCCTCTACTCCATTGATCCGGATAAAACAATTATAGAAAAACCGACTGTCTGTCCCCCGTTCAGAACTGCTTTTCAGAATATCCTCCAGCCCTTTCCCTTCGATCCAGGCATTCGTACAGTTCGAAACAGCCGGATTCCCGCCATAAAGTCTTTCCCGGTTCCATTGCTTCTCCTGTTCTCTTCGAAGCCATTTTACACCGAATCCTTCCGGAAACGGCCCCATGTTCTCCAGTTCAAGAGCACAGGAAAAAGCAGATGCCGGGTCCTGTTTCCGATAATTCTGATCCCCTTCCTTCTGTAAAAGAACAATATCGCTTCCCGCTCCTGCCAGCACATTCAGAATCTTCAGTTCATACGTACTGACCGTCCCTTCATACAGAATCTTGGGAACTTCATTTGTTCCCAGGCGGCTTACAATCCGTTCAAACTTATAATAAAGCCAGCACATGAACTTAATGTATGCGTTTTTCAGCATATTATCGTTTTTTCCGGCAAGACGCATCTCTTTCATGGTGTCATAAATCGAAGCGGCAACCTGTTCTCTCTGGTAATCATTCATCCGAGGAAGCCATTTCTTCAGGCTTTTTTGAATAAACTCAGTCTCCATCCGAAATTCTCTGCCCATGATTTCTTCATAATAAGCAAGATTCTGTTCCTCCGGATTGGAAATCTTTCCTTCGATGACAACGCCGGTTTTTCTGGCCGCTTCGTAATATTTCAGCAGAAATGCTCTGATTGCCTCATTATAGCCATTGATCCGGTAAAAATAGACTTCTCTCCCCGGCCGGTCTTTTAACTCTTTAAAATAATCATTCAGATCCTGAATTCTTTTATGTTCAAACATATATCCCAAACTTCACTTTCCATGCCGTCCGGTAAAACCACTGACAAATTGAGAGATAAAATCGTATCCCACCGCCAGATTAATGTTTTGTCCACTGTCGATCCCAGCCGTGCTGATTCCAATGACCTCGCCAAACATATTGAGCACCGCACCTCCGGAACTGCCATGAGAGATGGGAGCTGTAAACTGAATCATATCCACATTGTCAAACACGCGGAATCCCGATATAATACCGTCGGAGACAGAGTTAAACAGTCCAAGTGGACTGCCAATCGCAACCACTTTCTGCCCCCTGACCAGCTTTCTGCTTCCTCTGTAAATGGGAAGCGGCTTCAGCCTCCTGTCAATCCGTATCACCGACAGATCCAGAACAGAATTATATTTAATAACCTCATCCGTCTTATATACCGTCTGATCATCCTCTATACGGACAGAATAGTACCTCCCGCCGCTGGCCACATGATGGTTGGTCAGTATGTATCCCTCTTCCCCGATCATGATTCCGGAACCGCTTCCCAGAATCTCTCCTTTCGGGTCATGCACAGAGATCATGACCACGGATGAGGCCAGACGTGCCAGTTCTTCAAAATCCAGTTCTCTTCTGCCGCTCTCCCTGCCGCCCGTATCACCGGATGGATCCCGCTTACTTCCCGTTCTGCCGGCCGGACCGGAGGCTTCCCCCGCTTTTCTGACTTCCAGCGGCCGCCGCTCTCTGGTTACCGCCGGCCGACTGTTCTTCCTCTGTGTACGTTCCGGCACAGGCAGAACCGGTACATATGGCTGAAATGCCGGCAACGTACATGGTCCAAAATCTCCGAGCCTGACCGGGACGGAGAAGTTCAGTTTCTCCAAAGAAGCATCAATATCCGACTGATACTGCAAAAGCAGCACATCCACGCCAAGCAGCGTCATAAAATATGCAAACAGATATTCCTGTTTTTTGGAGAAATTCGGCGCCGCCAGCTTCATAATCATTTCCGGATGATAATCTTCCAGATATTCCTTTCCTGCCTGATCCGCCCAGAACATCAGTTTTACTGCAAAATTCTTCTCCATGGAATCGCTTGCATGCGACGTCACCTGATGGAACAGACGGACTGTTTCCCCGCATGCGTATCCCAACATGGTTTTCAGTGTCTCATTTTGTCCCGATATTTTCAGTTCCAGTTTTTTTCTTCCGTTCCCGAGCCAGTTCTCGTAACAGCCGGAATAATAATTCACATCCTCTGAAGCCGTCAGACTCACAAGGCTGTCGATCCGCTTATACTTCACCTGCCCCCGCGCCGCCTGTTCCGATAAAAGACGGTCCATCCATTCAATCTCTTCCAGGTAGGAAGCATCCCTGCCCAACACTCGGATAAAATACACGTCCTTATAGTCTCCTCCGAATCCCCCCCTGCTATTCACAAATGCGCTCATGGAAGAGACATTTGTAACATTATGCCTTATTTTAAACATTCCTTCACACATATTCCGCTCCTGCATCATTCGTTCAAGCTCTGTCTGCCCGAAATTCCCGGTCGAATTTCCATGCAGACATAAATTTTTATAATTATATCATATTTAAGGAACAATTACTATGATTTTCCTTAAAAGAATGTTATAATGTGAAAATCCGGGTTGCTGTATGCACAGGACTTTACATTCACTGCAAAGTCCGTAAGAACATGATTCAAAAATGGGCAAATCCCGTTCACGAAGCTAATTTTCCATGGATTTGCGAAGATTACTGTTTCAGAATAATCAGCAACGCCTATGAGGAGTGAATATTATTTTATGAAAAATTCAGTATTATATTACAGCGTCGGCCCCCTTTTATACTGCCCGGCCAACCATACCGGCATTGCCGGTTCACTGATCCGGGAGCGATTCGGAAAATCATTCTCCCTGGCGCTGTGTCTTGAGGACACAATCGCAGACCACCATGTGGCCGACGCCGAAAAACAGCTTGCCGCCACCATAAAGACTCTTTTTTGCACATCCAGGGAAGCGTCGTTTTTTCTGCCCAAAATCTTTATAAGGGTTCGGAATCCGCAGCAGATTCTGGCCTTGCCGGATCAGTTTGGAGACGCCTCGCAGTTGATTACCGGATTTATTATTCCGAAATTTTCCCCAAAAAATGCCGATGACTATATGGATGCCGTGCTGCTCGTCAACAAGGCGCTTAACAGGCCGGTTTATATGATGCCGATTCTCGAAGATCCGGCGCTGATTGATCTTCGGACCCGCCATGAGATTCTCTATCAGCTGAAGGATCAGTTAAGTTCCATGGAAGATCTGATACTCAACGTTCGCGTAGGCGGCAATGACCTGTGCCATGTATTCGGTTTCCGCCGGAGATGTCAGGAGTCCATTCACAGCATCGCATCCATCTGCGGAATCTTCTCTGACATCATCACGGTCTTTGGCACTGATTATGTCGTATCCGGTCCTGTATGGGAGTACTATAACGGAAAGAAATGGAAAAATGGGCTGAAAAAGGAACTGGAAGAAGACCGGCTCTGCGGTTTTACCGGAAAAACCGTCATTCACCCGCGCCAGATTCAGCTGGTAAACGACGCCTATAAAGTATCAAAAAAAGATCTGGCAGATGCCAGATCCATTCTGGGTTGGGATGCGGACGCCCCCCACCTGGTAGCCGGAAGCGTTGCCGGAGAACGCATGAACGAATACAAAGTGCATTCCAACTGGGCTTCCCGGATTCTGATGCTGTCCGAAGCGTTCGGCGTCCGGTAATTGACCGGTGCGGATTCCGTCACGTGTCCGCCAGTTTTCTGATCAGTCCGCATGCCTTATAATGCTCCAGCGGATAATATTGCACCGGCACCTCTTTTTCCTCCGCCAGACGGAGCAGATGAGTCAGAGAGACATCTCCCCTGCAGTCCTGACGAAGCAGAAGTTTCCACGGCACTCTGCGAAGCAGGACTCTTGTTGCCTCCCCGATCCCCGGCTTCACCAGATTGATATCTTCTATTCCGAAATATCCGGCAATTTTTTTCACCTCATCAATTCCCAGTCCGCTCACCGTCTGCTCTTCCCGGGATATACATTGGGAAAACTCCGCTTCAATTTTCCCGATAAAATCATACGACCGGTCACAATCCGCCAGCTCTCCATAGTAAACCGCTCCGTGAAAATCATTTTTCCCGATAATATCATTCCGTAAAAAGGTACGGCTGACCAGACCGGAAACCGTGCTGTTCAGGCAGGAACTGGGAATCAGAATATCTTCATGCGTTCCGCACAGCGTTGTCATATTGGCCGGATCCGCCACAACTGCCAGTTCCCATGATACCCCTTCGTAGCATTCCATCTCTTTTTTCAGTTCCTTTAAAATGGCCCCTTTCCCGATCCAGCCGTCCACAAACAGAAGCTGTTCCTTCTGATACCGTTTCAAAAGATATCGCATGGCATTATGGTCGATCCCTCTCCCTCTTATAATTGATATGGAGTAATGGGGAACCGTTATCTTATATTTCATCCTCATATAGCGCTTAAGCAGAATTCCGATCGGAGTCCCTGCTCTGGCCAGGGAAACAAGCACTACAGAATAACCGCGTTTTTCTATAATCTGATCCGCAAGCTTCCCCACCGCCGCCGCTACAGGCGCTGCATAATGCTTCAGAGCTTCTTCATAAGCCTCCATATACGCATCGCTTGGAACATATTCCAGCGGCAGCATCTCGCAATAGTGTCTGCCCGACTGAATCAGGCGTTCCCGCTCGTCGGCCGGCTGCGGCTTTACAAGGCCTGTTATATCTTTCAAAAGAAACTCCACATCTTCTTTTTTATAGGAACTTCTCACTTTGTACACCACCTGATCACATAAATATTCTCATTTTTGCAGAGATGCAGCGCATTCACCAACGTATGCATTCCTTCCTTTTCCCCATTTTCGGCGTCCGTCACAATCAGGACTCCATCATATTCTGCAATATCATAGAGGAATGTCTTTCTGCTGCTGTCATAAAAGCTCCGAAGCTCGTACCGCTCATGCAGCGGACAGTTTCTGTCATTGCTGACTGCAATCGGACTTCTGGTTGTAGAATGACACCGAACCTGCCTTCCCTCCTTTTCCAGAACATATGCCAGCCAGAGCGCCGGATACATAAATTCTTCCGTACCGATTACCAGCATTCTGCTGTCTGAGGGCAAGGACAGATTTTTCAAAACATCCTCCGCCATCCTCTCACATGCTTTTTGATAACCGGCTCCGTCCGTCAGTCTCCGGGCATTCTGATAGCCGAAAACTGCATATTCCGGTACCTCCGAAACGGGTCTGCACAAATCACATGTATGATACACTCCTGTCTTTTGATATCCGGATACACGATTCTCATAGCCGTCATGGCATATTTTTACAAGCCAGTGAAGACGGATTCCGCTTTCTCTATATACCTTCAGGCATTCCTCATCCATGCCGTTTAAAAGAGCTGCTGCCGAATAAGAAAGGGAACCCGGATATGCCTGTTCCAGCAGCCGGATAATATTTCGTATCGTTTTTCCGGTGGTAATCTCATCTTCTATGAAGATAATACGGTCTACACGGCTGACCGCCTGGTCCAGATCCGTCTTTACAAGCTTTTGTTCTGTAGCATGACTGTGCTCCTCTGAAAAATAAAAATATTCTACCCCTTCCATCTGCTCCCGCGTCGTCTGCATATAAAGTGTGCCCATCTTCCCCGCGACGGCCGCTCCTACGGCCGTCGCGGTCTCTGCAAAGCCGATCAGCAGAAGGTTCTCTCCCTCATATTCCTTCTGAAGCAGATCCGCCAGATCAGCGAACATCTGAAAAACTCTTCCGGGACTTACCGGAACATGTTTCCCCTGCAGAGGATTTACGATCAGATATTTTCTTTTTTTATTATTTTCTCTCCCGGCAGGCACCGCCAGGTCCTGTTCCGTATACGCCATTTCTTCATCCACCTCTTTTCAATTTTTCTTTCATTTTTTATTTTTATGGTATATAATAACACCGTAAAAGATATTGGGGGCGGCAGCTATTCTGCCTCTGGTATCGCATCAAATTTCTATTATCAGAATAAGGAGACCAGAATGAAACACAAATTTATATTAACTTCCGGCATCCTGACGGCACTTCTTATAACCGGCTGTCAGTCCGGCCAGGCAGACCCGGAATACGAGGAACTGAAAGAACAGATCGCCCAGCTCCAACAGCAGATTGACAGTCTGGAACAGCAGTTGTCCAACGAAATACCGGTCACTCCCGAGATTTCTCCTGCCGTAACAGAAACTTCCGCCGACGGCGCAACGGACCAGACAGAAGCTGCCGTTCCAGAGACCGAAGGTACCGGTATCTCTTCTCCCGCCACTACCCAAACCATCGAAGAGCTCACTGCCATGGTATCTTCCTATGAAGAAAAAGCAGAAGCCGCCGTTCCCTCCGGCACACCGTCTGAAGATATGGAACAGTTTCTCGCTCTGAAACAGGAAGAAAAACAGATTGACGATGCACTCGATCTCCACG
>Ga0137306_101994_pt1 | contig 18426 bp, 13 predicted proteins | sample Inofroosms_March_FD_97187 | JGI IMG/M metagenome (GOLD analysis project Ga0137306, IMG submission 97187) | Mouse cecal microbial communities from Vienna, Austria - N-Acetylneuraminic and N-Acetylglucosamine D2O microcosms_March | ecosystem: Host-associated > Mammals > Digestive system > Large...
CGTGACCATTCCCAATAAGCAGGTGGCATTTGTAAAAGAAGAGATTACCAATACATTCGGGGAGTTTCTTGCGAGAAAGGGCTTGAAGCAGGCACGTATCGCGGAGACGGAGAAATACGCCCACGTCACATTTTTCTTCAACGGCGGCGTAGAGGAGCCGAATGAGGGCGAAGACAGGATCCTTGTCAATTCTCCGAAGGTTGCCACCTACGACCTGAAGCCGGAGATGAGCGCATATGAAGTGTGCGGCAAGCTGACCGGGGCGATCAGATCCGGGGAATATGATGTGGTCATCATCAACTTTGCGAATCCGGACATGGTCGGACACACCGGCGTAGAGGCTGCTGCGATCAAGGCGATCGAGGCAGTGGATGAGTGCGTAGGAAAGGCAGTGGATGCAGTGAAGGAAGTGGGAGGACAGATGTTTATCTGCGCGGACCACGGCAATGCAGAGCAGCTTATTGACGAAGAGACCGGAGAGCCGTTTACCGCACATACCACCAATCCGGTGCCGTTTATCCTGGTAAATGCCGACCCGGCGTACAGGCTCAGAGAGGGCGGATGCCTTGCGGATATTGCCCCGACGCTGATCGAGATGATGGGGTTAGAACAGCCGGCAGAGATGACCGGGAAGTCATTGATCATGAAATAGGAAAAAGCACAGGGCTGCCGGGAAAGGGCGGCCTTGTGTACATCTTGTGACGGGGATATACTTGAAGTAATAAGTGCTTGATATTTCTGAGCCATGGACAGTATCAAAGGAGATTCAGATGAATATCTTAATTGTTGAGGATGAGCCGGTCATCCGGCAGGAGCTTGAGATTCTTCTTAAAAATGCATTATACGAGGTGACGGCGCTTAAAGAGTTCGGGCAGGTGCCGGCAGATATCCTCAGGATAGATCCGGACCTTGTGCTGCTTGACCTGAACCTTCCCGGGGAGTCAGGCTTTGATATCTGCGGCAAGGTGCGGATACAATCAGATGTGCCGGTGATCTTCCTGACCAGCCGGACGGATTCTGCGGATGAGCTTAACGGGATGATAACGGGCGGCGATGATTATATCACAAAGCCGTTTTATCCGCCGGTTCTTCTGGCGCGTATCGCCGCAGTCTTAAAGCGGGCGAAAAAGGATTCGGACAGAGAGCTGTCCCGGCTTCAGTATAAGGGGGTAAAGCTTCATCTGGCAAAGGGATGCGTCACCTTCGGAGAGAAGAGTGCGGAGCTGACCAAAAATGAGATGAAGATCCTGCACTGCCTGTTTCAGAGACAGGGAGAGTTCGTGCCAAGGGCGGACATGATCGAATATCTGTGGGATAATCAGGTGTATATCGACGACAACAGCCTGAGCGTCAACGTGACCCGGCTCAGAAATAAGCTTGGCAGCATGGGGCTTGGCGGCTTTATCGAGACAAAACGGGGAATGGGGTACCGCATATGACCGTTACGGCATATATCAAAGACAAATTTTTGGCGATGGTCTGGCGTATCTTTTGTGTGGCGGCTGTTTTGGCTTTTCTGCGTCTTACGGGGTATCCAGGCGAATTATGCCGGCTGCTTTTCATCTGCTACTTCCTTTTGGCGGCTGCTGTTTCCGGAGTGGATTTTTATGGGCGGAAAAGACATTTTTCGGAGCTTTCAAAGCTGTTAAGTAAGATGGATCAGCGCTATCTCTTAGGAGAGCTGATGCCGGATTCGCCGAAGCTTGAGGACAGGCTTTACCGGGAGATGATCCGTCTGTCCAACAAATCAGTCATCGAGCGGATACGCGCCATCGAACAGGAAAAGGATGAGTACCGGGAGTTTATCGAGAGCTGGGTACATGAGATCAAAGCGCCTATTACCGGAGTGTCCCTGATCTGCGAGAATAATAAGAACGGGCTTACCAGACGGATCTGGCTGGAGAACAGAAAGACAGAAAACTTTGTGGATATGGCGCTTTATTACGCCAGGGCCGGTGAGGTGTACAAAGATTATATGATCCGGAAAACGGCTCTGTCAGAGATCGTCCCGGCCGTGCTCGCGCAGAACAAATATGAGCTGATTCTAAACGGCGTGCAGGCGGAGGTCGACTGCCCCCATTCCGTATATACCGACGGGAAATGGATTTCCTTTATCCTGAATCAGCTGTTCTTAAACAGTGTGAAGTATAAAAGAGGAGATAAGGAGCGCCTTCTGATCTATACGGAGGAAAAAGACAGGAGCGTGTGGCTTGCGGTGGAGGATGACGGCGCAGGCATAAAGAAAGAGGAACTGCCGCGTATTTTTGAGAAGGGCTTTACCGGAAGCAACGGGCGGCAGACCAGACGAGCGACGGGGATGGGGCTGTATCTTTGCCGGAACTTATGTGAGAAGCTTGGCATAGAGATAGAGGCACATTCCGAGGAGCAAAAAGGGACGAAGATCATCTTAAAGTTTCCTGTAGGGAACTATCATGTGAGGGATGGGGAACAGGACTACTGCAGATTAAAGCCGTAAGCGACAGGGGCATAAAGGACAAAATTTGTGTGAGATATGCAAAAAATGTGCTTATCAAATTTTTTGACGTGACGATATATATATTAGAATATTGGCTTACTTTTTTATGCTGATATTATTCGTCCGGCGGCGTTCGTCTACAGCAAAGCTTCCGGGCTAAAGATGAAAGGAGAGAGGATATGACAAACGGTATACGGAATTTAAAGATCAGCTTCAAACTTTATATCCTTGTAGGTGTTGCGCTGATTGGAATGCTCATCATCGGAGGGATGTCGTTCTTTCTGCTGAACAGAATGAATGACAAGACCAGTGATATTACGTCAAGCTGGCTTCCGAGCGTGGATGTGGCGCGGGAGATGGATACGACGATCTCCAATGTCCGCCTGAACGAGTTGGCGTATCTCACCGCCGATTCAGATGAGATGGCAGAGCAGAGCCTTACATATGTCAATAAGGAAAAACAGGACATGGAAGATCTGCTGACAAAATATGGCAGCCTGATCGATACAGAGGAGCAGGAATATTATGAGAACTTAAAGAGCTTCTGGACGCAGTACAGCGCAGATGATGACAATCTGATGGAGCTGGCAGGCGAGGGGAAGATTAAACAGGCCCGCGCGATCCTGGACGGTGAGTGCGTGGAGCTTTACGTTTCGCTCCAGAGTACGATCAATGATATCATCGCATACAATGCAGAGGGGTCTGATGCAGTATCAGCAGAGAGCAAGACGCTGTACAACATCTCTCTGGCTGCTATGGCCGTGATTATGATCGTAATCATCATCATCGGGGTGCTCTTCTCATACGTGATCATCCGGGGGATCAAGCTTCCCATATTCGAGATCGAGAACGCTGCGGTTAAGATGGCACAGGGTAATCTTGACGCGGAGATCTCTTATACATCCAAGGATGAGCTGGGCGTTCTTTCTGACCAGATGCGGGAGCTGATCCGCAAGCTCAGGGCGATCATTGATGATGAAAATGAATTCCTGGCGAAGATGGCTTCGGGGGATTTTGATGTGGATTCCGTATGTGAGCATGAGTATGTGGGGGGATTCCACCCATTGCTGGTGTCCTTCCGCGGCATTGCAGAGAAGCTTAATGACACGATGCTGCAGATCAGCGACAGTTCGGCCCAGGTTGCTAATGGTTCCGAGCAGGTATCCAGCGGAGCTCAGGCGTTGTCCCAGGGAGCTACGGAGCAGGCTAGTTCGGTTCAGGAGCTGGCTGCCACGATCGCTGAGATTTCCGAGAAGGTTAAGGAGAATGCGCAGAATGCGCACCAGGCCAGCGAGATGGCGAACCAGGTGGGAAGTGAGATGGAGGCAAGCAACCAGAAGATGCATGGCATGATCCAAGCGATGAATGAGATCAGCAGATGCTCGGACGAGATCGGAAAAGTGATCAAGACTATTGAAGATATTGCGTTTCAGACGAATATCCTTGCACTGAACGCCGCCGTAGAGGCTGCCCGTGCAGGCTCTGCCGGAAAGGGATTTGCAGTTGTGGCTGACGAGGTACGCAATCTGGCAAGCAAGAGTGCGGAGGCTTCACAGAATACGGCTGTATTGATTGAAAATACATTAACGGCAGTGAAGAACGGCACAACGATCGCCGACGAGACGGCTCAGTCCCTGAAGCAGGCGGTAGGCGACGTCAGCGAGGTGACTGGTATCGTAGGCCAGATTTCAGAAGCCAGCAGCGATCAGGCATCGGCTGTCTCTCAGGTTACGATGGGAATCGACCAGATCTCCAGTGTTGTGCAGACGAACTCTGCGACTGCCGAGGAGAGTGCGGCGGCCAGCGAGGAGCTGTCCAGCCAGTCTAGGCTGATGAAGGAGCTTGTAGGAAGGTTCAAGCTGAAAAACAGCGGGCTGCGTTAGTGCGGCGGAAGCGGTGTATTGCGCAGGCAGATCCTAATCTTTCAAAACTGTAAGCTTTCCGTAACCTTACGCGATACAAAAGTTAATATGAATCTGTTAAAATTACCCTTATCTGATCGAAGATTAATTTTGGTCAGAAAGGGTAATTTTGTTATTATATTTCAAACTAACATATTCAAAAATATTGTATGGCAGGCCATGGGGGGGGGGGTATCTGTTGAATATAGTAAGAAAATTACAGAGATCAGGAAAAGGAGGGATTGCGGCATGAATGGATACATCCGCATATGCGACGTGGAAAAATATTACGGGAACGGCGCGAATATCACAAAAGCAGTAGACCGGGTGAGCTTTGATGTGGACAGAGGTGAGTTCGTGGGAGTGATGGGGGCGTCAGGATCAGGGAAGACGACGCTCCTTAACATGCTCTCGACCATCGACCGGGTAACGGCAGGGCATATTTTTTATGGGGATACGGATATTACGGAGCTTTCGGAGGACGGCCTTTCAGAGTTCAGAAAAAGAAACCTTGGATTCGTATTTCAGGATTATAATCTTTTGGATACGCTGACCATAGAGGAAAATATTGTGCTGGCCATGACGCTCCATCGGAAAGATAAGGCAGAGATCAGGGAACGATGCGGGGCGATGATGAAGATGCTTGGTATAGCAGATATCGGCGGGAAGTTCCCCTATCAGGTGTCGGGCGGACAGAAACAGCGGTGTGCCTGTGCCAGGGCGCTGATCAACCAGCCGAAACTCCTTCTGGCGGATGAGCCGACGGGGGCGCTGGATTCTAAGGCGGCGCAGACGCTCCTTGAGACATTTACGCGGATGAATGCAGAGCTTGGAGCGACGATCTTCATGGTGACCCACGATGCGTTCTCAGCCAGCTACTGCAGCAGGATATTGTTCCTGAAGGACGGGAAGATCTTTCATGAGCTGATCCGTGCAGGAAGAGAGCGGAGGGTGTTTTTAAATGAGATATTAGACGTATTGTCCCTGACGGGAGGTGAGCTTTCTGATGTTAGGTAAGCTTGCGGTAAGGAATGTAAAACGCTCGGCCAGGGATTATCTGGTGTATGTCATCACCATGACCTTTGTGACGGCGCTGATGTTCGCCTTTAACAGCATCATCTTCTCACAGGATATCCGAATGAGGGTTGACCAGGTGGGGATCATGGCGGCGCTTGTGGGGCTTGCCACATTTTTCATCGTGATCATCGTGGCGTGGCTCATCAATTATATGGTGCGATTTATGCTAGAGAAGCGGAGCAGGGAGTTCGGGACGTATCTGCTCCTCGGGATGAAAAAGAAGGAGATCTCAAGGCTTTATCTGCGGGAAAATATGCTGATGGGCGCGGGGGCGTTCGGCTTCGGGCTGCTCTTTGGGGTACTGCTGCAGCAGATTCTGATGGCGGTGCTCTATACTATGATACAGACGGATTATCAGCTGCGGCTGGAGTTTAACGGAGGGTGTATCCTGACTACGGCCGGCTGCTACGGCGGCTGTTATCTTCTGGCCCTTTTCCGGTGCAAGAGCAGGTTTAAACGGATGAACATCTGCGACCTGATGAGCGCGGGCAGTAAAAACGAAGAGATACACGAGTCCCATGAACGGGTAAAGCGGTGGCTTCTGCCGGTGTCTTTGGGCTTTCTCCTTCTGTTTGGGCTTAGGCTGTTTTACGGCGGGCTTTTGGGCGGATGGGACGGAGGGACGGTGCTTGCCTTTATCGTGGGGCTGGTACTTACCGTTTACCTGTTCTATACGGGTCTTGCGTCTTCTATCGTCTGCTATATCAGAGGGGAGGGAGAGGGGATTTACCGGGGGCAGAACTTATTTCTGCTAAGGCAGCTCTCCTCGAAGATCAAAACTATGCGGTTCACGATGGGGACCATAACGGCGCTGTTTATGCTGGCTTTATTGGGGTGTACGGTAGCGATGATGTTCAGTGATTACCAGAATAAGGTGCTTGGGGAGAAATTCCCCTTCGACGTGCAGGTGTACAGTGGAAATGTGGAGGATGATTTTCAGAGGGAGCTTGCGGTGACCGAAGAGGAGGCTGTGGTGAAGGAGGCGTATCCTTATCAGATCTATACCAATGGGACGGCGCAGGTGAATGAGTGGCTTTATACTCACTTGCGGGAGTTCGGCAGCATGTATCTTACGCCGGAGGGAGAGCCGGATGCCAGGGCTTTGGAGGAACGGGACGACGGGTGCTACTGCGAGTTTGATACATACATGAAGCTTTCGGATTACAACCATCTGCGGGAAATGCTTGGATACGGCAAGGTCTCCCTGAGAGAAAATGAGTACGCCATCCACATAAAGAGTCGGGTGCTTGGGGAGACAGGAGATTTCTCGGAGCATCTCAATGTAGAGGGATGGGAAGGGCAGCTTAAGTTCTCGGGATATCATACGGAGCCCTTCTCACAGGACGGGCATAACGGCGGTGATTACGTGATCGTGGTATCGGACAGTGCCTGTGAGCTTACGCCTTACTATGCGGAACTTGCGGTGGATATCAGAGGAAAGGCTCCGGAAGGGCTTGGGGACCGGCTGGATGATCTGGACAAAAAGGATGTGTTCAGCCATCTTGACTGGGAAGGCGAGGAAGAGCCGCCCGGAGCAAACAATTCCTGCTGCGGTTCGGATGCGATCATTACCTATGCGGCAGTGAACCTTGTGCGGGACAATGTGATCCCGGAGGTGAAATATATGCTTTCTTCCATTGTATTTCCCTGTTTTTATATCGGTCTTGTGTTCGTGTGCGTAGCGCTTACGGTGCTGTCGGTGCAGCAGCTCAGTGATTCTGCCAAGTACAGGTTCCGCTATGGGGTGCTGAGTAAGATGGGGCTTAGCAGGCTGGAGGTGGCCGGTGTGATCAGAAGGCAGCTTATCGCCTATTATCTGTGCCCGGCGCTTTTTGCGGCGGTGATTGCAGGGATCATCGGGCTGTTTGTCAGCAGGAAGTTTATCTTTTATACCGGGGTGGAGACGGAGGTTTTTCAATCTTTCGGGATTTCGTTCCTTTTATTTTCCGGGATATATCTGGTGTATTTTCTGACGACTTATGTGCAGTTCAGACAGAATGCTGAGCGTGGGATTTAAGGAAGAGGCGTTCAATATATTTTGATATTGGGCGCCTCCTGTGACTGTTGCGGTGCTGTCATCCGGAAAGGTGTGAAGGATGAAAACGCTTTCTCTGAGCGGCGGAAGGAATCTGCATTTGTGTACGGTATTTTGAGACAGTCCTCCTTGCGATTGTATATCCATAGCGGGAGAGCTGCTTTGCGATATCCGGATCGGATAAGGGATGGAGCTTGTCTTCTGCATCTATCAAGCTTCGTATTAATTGCTGTATTTTTTGAGAAGAGACTTTTTCATCGGAATGCCACTGAGATAATCCGGAAGTGAAGAGCGAGTGGAGAGGGATAATACCATGACAGCATTCAATGTATTTGTTTTTACAGCTCTGCTTACTGTTGAGATATTCAGGCCGACCGCATCTGCAATATCGCTTAGAGTCATTGGTTTCAGGCTTTCTTTGCTGGTCTTGAAATATTTCATCTGCTGACAGACGATTTCTGAGATACATAGAAATAAGGTTTTATTTCGCTGTGTGATACCGTTGATCAAGGACTGGGCTTGCTTTAGACATTCGTTTAGATAACGGCTTACTTCCGGATCAGATGTCTCTTTTATCATGTGAGAGTATGTGTTGCTGATCCTGATTTCTGGAATCGAAGGATTTCCTATAGTTATGACGAATTCGGAGTTTTCTATATCGACGCGGGCATCAGGAATGATATAGATTGTGTCTGAATTTCCAAAACAAGCTCCGGGTTTGGGATTGAGAGATTGGATCAATTGAACTGCCTCGGCTGCTTTTTCGGAGGAAATGCCGAGAGCGGAAGCCAGTCTATATATCTGATTATTGGAAAGATACGTCAGATACATGTCAGATTCAAGAATCTGGTATACAGGGTCAGGAAAATGCATCCGCCGGGCTTGTAAAAGCAGACATTCTTTGTAGTCCACAGCACCGATGCCTGCCGGCTCCAGACTTTGAATGATTCCGATGGCGGCAAGGACTTTTTCGTGCTGGATATGATATCTTCTGCTGATGTTTTCCGTGGTATCTTCCAATCTGCCATTATCATCCAAATTGAGGATCAGAAACCGGATGAGCGGCAGCAGGTCAGGGGGAATCTTGTCTTCCGCTAATTGTTCAAATAAGTAATCGCAAAGAGAAGGGGTGCATGGAGCGGCACAAAGGGCGGGATCGAATATCGGATACCGGTTAGCGTATGATTCTTCGAGAACAGGGTTTCTTTGGAGCTCCATTTCAATTTTATCCTTTAGAGAGATGGAATCCATCTGCAAAAGCTGTAAGGATTGCTGCATATGTGTCGTGAGAGATAGTTTTTGTTTTTGCGAAATAGAGATTTTCAGTGGCATGATGGCTCCTTTATTCTTTTTTCATATATTAGAAATGGAGTGTCCTCCAAATATGTTGTACAACTTGGAGGGCACCCATCTATATTTTGGTATCTCAAAAAGCTGTCAGATTCCATTCTCACGGACAGGGTCCGGACTTATATGGTTATATCGGGCAGGTGATTTATTTTTCTACGGTATAGTTTACTTTTATTGCAGAACCTTTGTTGTATACAGTTACATTTTCCGGCTGCCGCCTCATAATGACATTACCGTTTCGGATAGAAAATTCGGGTTTTACGTGCCGGCGTATCAGGTCATAAGTATCATCGGCGGGAACGATGAGAAGGTTTGCCGGTTTTCCTTCCTTGATTCCATAGGAATCTTCCCGGTTAAGAGTTCTTGCACCGTTATTCGTAATCAGATCAAGAGAATCTTGTATCTGCTGATAGCCTGTCAGATGACTTACATGAATTCCCATATTCAGCACATCCAGCATATCCCCGACGCCTAATGGATAGAAAGGTTCCATAATATCATCACAACCCATACTTACATTGATATTGTTTGCCAGTAATTCATCCACGCGGGTAATACCTCTGCGTTTCGGATAGCTGTCGTAGCGCCCCTGCAGGTGAATGTTGATTGTTGCGTTGGAAATAATATTAATCTGTGCACGTTCCAGTACTCCCATAAGCTTGAAAGCATAAGCGTTGTTATAGGAGCCCATGGCGGTGGTATGGCTTGCAGTTACTTTGTTAAACATCTCCCGTTTCCATGCCTGATGTGCGACCTGTTCGATAGCGCGGGATTGCGGGTCGTCCGTCTCGTCGCAGTGGACGTCCACCAGCTTGTCATATTTTTCTGCAAGATCAAAGCAATAATACAGGGAGGCAATTAAATCTTCGCGGGTGTCTTCATAATGTGGTATGGCACCTACAGCATCGACTCCCATCCTGACAGTTTCTTCTAATAGTGTGTCTCCGTTCGGGAAATTATAAACCCCATGTTGCGGAAATGCTACGATCTGCAGATCAACAAGATCTTTCATATCTTCTTTTAATTCAAGCAGAGCCTCTGCAGATACATGGCCAGGTTCATCACTGTTTACGTGGGTGCGGATAAATTGTGTGCCGTGGGCGATCTCCCAGTCCAGCACGTGCCGTGCCCGGCGTTTAACATCTTCCTTTGTAAGTGTTTTCTTTCGCTCACTCCAGATGCTAATGCCCTCAAATAGGGTGCCGCTCATATTATAGCGCGGCTCCCCGTAAGTACATACATAGTCCAGATGTACGTGTGAGTCTACATATGGCGGAATTATCATCTTCCCGGATGCGTCAATAATTTCTTCCCCATTGACAGCTTCAATCCTGGCACCGATTTTGCTGAATTTTCCATTTTCGATCAGAATGTCCCATTTACCCTCGCGTCCGCGGATACTTGCATTTTTGATTAACATATTAAACCCTCCTAAATTGTAATTATTATTGAATTTCCTTTGTCATGACCGGCATCTTGTCTGTACATGCTCTTGCTGCAAAATAGTAGGCGATGGCGGCGATTGGAGTAGCGATAAAGAAGCTGTTGTCAAAATCAACGAAATAACCGATCATACCTGATGCAATATAGATAAGTAATGCAACGATATTGATGCCGTGCCAATAGTAATATTTTCCTTTTTTCTTATAAAGCTCTGGCACATCGTATTCTCTTTTGCGGAACAAAAAATAGTCTACAAGCATGATTGCAATGGCCGGGCCGGTAAATACGGTAAATAAATTCATAACAAAATCAAAGTAATCATAATAAGACCATGGCTGACAGACTACTGCAAGAACAGCGACAAGGATGATGCCCATCTTAAATTTAAGCTTCGGAATAAAATCACAGGCAACGTAAGCACTTGGCATAAGGTTAGCGGAAGTATTTGTTGAGAACTGGGCAACTACGATAAATAAATCGACAATGATAGCCAGCAGTTTGGACTTCTGCATTAACAGTTCTGAAAATACAACAATTACATCCGTACGTCCGCTTAATACAACGGCACAATTTCCCAACAGGCAGAAAAAAGTAAGGAAAGGGATGACCCCAATCAGCGTTGCAGCCGCATAATTTTTATTCAAGCCCATCCATGTCTTCTGGTCAGTATCTGCGACACAGTCGCGGGTATAGTCGTTATTGCCCATAGAGCACATGATGAATATGCCGATAGCTACAGAAATCCCGTATAACCAGCTCTTTGAACCGGCATTTGTTCCGCCCATGCTCATCAGTTCACCCATGGAAATATGATAAGTGTCATAAAGTAGATAAGCAAGATACAGGCCGATGACGAGTAAAAGAGGTGCGACAAGCTTTGTAAAACGTTCAATTCCCTTTAGCCCGAACATAGTTAGCCCGACAAGAAGAACGATATTCAGAGCCAGGGCGACATTAATATTATCAAATCCAAAAAACATTTTAAATAATTCATTTAAAGCCTGTGAACTGACATACGCATTTGTTCCGAAAAAAATGACACTCGGAAAGGCTCGGATAAAAGAGGGGAGCTTTGCTCCGGTTTCGCCGAATGCGGCTACAGTTGCTTTAGCAAAACATAAACCATGCTTTAATCCGATATCCTGCATGCCAATCGCTGCAAATGCTGTGATCGCAGAGCCTATGATATAGATAATGAGTAACTGCTTAATGGTAAAATATCCAGGCATTGCAGCAAAAACAGCAAATCCTGTTAGCTGTACAACGATTCCGAACCAGATGATTCCAAGACCGAACGGTTTAATTGTACGATCTTCGGTACGCACTGGTTTTAGCGTTTCGTTATACTGCTGCATGACATCTTGTTTATTATTGGTCATATAAAAATACCTCCTTCGTAGTTTTCTTATAATACTAATCCGCAATGTTTCTTTCTCTGGCGAGATGGTTTTGAGCGTGTGTGTTCCGGAACATAAGTGCTCAGACGATTATGGACCTCCCAATCCCTTTTATTTGTCTTATCTATTATTCAAGCAAAAAACGTGCCTGCATCAATGAGTGAAAACGGAACATCAGTTTTGTTGCGTATAACTTAACAAAATGATAGAATAGTTAAAATGAAAATTCGAATAATAAAACACAAGGGAATGACTCTGGAGGTACCTATGGTTGAACGCATAAAGGAATATGATTATCAATACTACAAAGAATCATATGAGGAACACCAGGCAATTTTAGAGGTAGTATGTGATCAGATTACTGTGGCAGACAGAAACGGCATTTTTATCCGTGTAAGTGATTCGTGTGCTGAGAATTTCGGTGTTCCCAAAGAAAATATCATTGGCCATTCCTGTTACGAATTGGAGAAAAAAGGGATTTTAAGTACATCTGTTACGTCGAAAGTCTTAAAGTCCAAACGTGAGATGACGATTATTCAGGAGACAAAGGCCGGCCGGCGTCTGATGGTTACCGGGAAGCCCTTGTTTGATGATGCCGGGCAGATTTACCGTGTTATTAATGTATCTCACGATGTTACTCTTGAGAATGAACTGCAGCGACGGCTGCAGGAGACGCAGGATCTTCTTGGGATTATCAAGCAGCAGATACAGGAGGAGCACTTTGTTGAGTCTCCGTTGATCCTAGGCTGCAGTGAAGCTATGGGGACAGTTTTTAAGATGATAAAAGCGGTCTCCCTGATCAACGTTACGATACTCTTGCAAGGAGAGACCGGCGTTGGGAAAAGTGTTTACGCTAGCTATATCCATAAGCTTAGCCCTCAGAGAGAACAGCCTTTCATACAGATTAACTGCGGAGCTGTTCCAGCTGATCTGATCGAATCAGAGCTGTTTGGCTATGCTCCAGGAGCATTTACCGGAGCCAGTTCAAAAGGAAAAGCAGGTCTTTTGGCAGCGGCGAAAAAGGGGACTCTTTTTCTTGATGAAATATCTGAGATGCCGCAGGCATTGCAGGTGAAATTGCTGCACATTCTTCAGGAAAGAAGATATCTGCGTATCGGAGAGACGACAGCCAAGCCTTTTACCGCTCGGGTAATTGCGGCTTCAAACAGGGATTTGAAAGAATTGGTTAAGCAGGGTCAGTTCCGGGAAGATTTATATTACCGCCTGAATGTTGTCCCGATAACGATACCGCCGCTGCGCGAACGAAGCGTTGATATCCCTCTGCTTACGACACACTTTCTTCAACAGGCGAATAACAAATATAATCTGCATAAAAAATTTTCTGAGCAGGCGGTCCAGAAGCTGCAGATGTATTACTGGCCAGGGAATGTCCGTGAATTAGAGAATACAATCGAACGTCTTACGGTAATCGCGGGAGGCGATGTGATCGATGTAAATGATATTCACAGTATTATCCCAGAGATTGAATTTGGGATGAATGTGGATCATTCCGGCACTAAATTAAAAGATATTCTGGAGAATGTAGAGAGAGAAGTGTTGAAGAAAGCTTTAAAAGAGCATAAGACAACTAGAAAAATAGGTGAGATGCTGGGAATTGACCAGTCTACAGTTGTAAAAAAGCTAAAAAAATATAACCTTCATACAAATTAGTGGAGAGAAAATATAAACTGATGATAAATGTCATCTGATGATGATGTTTGTCATCAGTATTTTTTTTCGGGGAATATCCGGCAATGGTAAATGAGTGATATTTAAAAAATTCAGCAGGCACACTTTTTGCTTGAATAATAATTAAGAAAATATTATTACGGAGGTGTTGCTATTTGAATGTTAACAAAGAAAGAATCATGCAGCGGATTGATGATTTCGCCAGATTCAATGACAATGATGACGGCGGCATAAGCAGATTCTCTTATGGAAATGCTGATGCAAAAGCCAGGGCATGGCTGATGCAGATATGTGAAGAGCTTCAATTACAAGTTACAGTTGATCCGGTCGGGAATATAAGAGCACATTACGAAGGAAGAGATGCGTCTCTTACGCCGGTTTTTATCGGCTCCCATATAGACTCGGTCCGAAATGGAGGAAAATACGATGGTGTTGTGGGTGTCGTAGGAGCGATAGAGGTATTATCAGTGATGCGCGAAAATAACTGTTTGCCCAGACGTTCTGTGGAACTGATCATATTTGCTGAAGAAGAGGGATCCAATTTTGGAACAACAATGGTTGGCAGCAAGGCACTTATCGGGAAACTTTCCGTGACCGATCTGGAACACTTACATACAGAAAACGGAAAAAAATGTACAGAAGTGCTTGAAGAAGCAGGATTTGAACTTGGAAAAATGGGTGATTATATTTTAAAGCCTGGAGATATTGATGCAATGATCGAACTTCATATTGAGCAGGGAATTGTGCTCGAGAGGGAGAAAAAGCATCTTGGCGTTGTGCAGGCAATTGCAGGAATGGCAACAATTGAAGTGACTGTATGCGGGACATCTAATCACGCAGGGTCAACCCCGATGCATCTAAGGAATGATCCGATGTCAGCAGCAGCAATACTGATTGAAAACATAGAAGATACGGCGGTAAATCATATTCTTGAGAGTACTGTTGCAACAGTGGGATCCATTGCCTGTAAACCGAACATGCCTAATGTCATACCAGGGGAAGTATCCTTTACTATTGATATCCGCGACATCGATCAGGATGCGATTCAGAAGACGATCAGGAGGATAACTGATTGTGCAGAAAAGATAAGTCTGGAGCGTGAGGTTACGATTCAGTTCCGCACGATAGGCTCTTCTCTGCCAATCCGGCTCTCACCACGTATTATGGATATCGTTAAAAGGGCTGTTTCTTCCTGCAGCGATTCCTGGATGGAAATGAACAGCGGTGCGGTGCATGATGCGGCTATGATGGCTTCCGTCACCGATGTGGGAATGATCTTTGTGCCCAGTGTCAGAGGAAAAAGTCATAATCCAGAAGAATATACCAGTTCTTCAGATATCGTGCTTGGATGTCAGGCTCTATTGCTTGCCGTAACAGAGCTATGCGCATAAAAACAAATTTAGAAAAAGCGAGAGGAGATTAATGATATGAAGATAATAATTAAAAATGGGACATTAGTTACAGCAGAAAGCGAATATTGTGCAGATATACTCATGGAAGATGGAAAGATAAAGGCGGTTGGGAAGCAGATTTCCTGTGAAGATGCAGAAGTGATCGATGCACAAGGGAAATATATTCTTCCTGGAGGGATAGACCAGCATGTTCATTTTTCTTTCCAATTTAATGGGACATCTACCCGGGGGTTTAAGACATCCTGTGCAGCGGCAGCCGGCGGAACTACAACAGTAATTGAATTTGTAAATCAGGTGAAAGGAAAGGGGCTGATAGAATCTGTTGAAGATTACCGTAAGGAAAATGCCGACGGGATAGCTGCAGTAGATTATTCGTTCCATGTGGTAATGACAGATCCCAGACCGGAAGTCGTGGAAGAAATTCCGCAACTGGCACAGGTGGGTTATCCGGTTATGAAACTTTTTATGGCTTATAAAGGGATGTTCTTTCATGCAGATGATGAAGCTATCTTAAAAGCATTGTTAAAGGCAAAAGAAGCGGGAGTTACGGTGATGGTACATGCGGAAAATGCAGATATTATAGATGTTCTACAAAAGCAGTTGATTGCCGAAGGAAAGACAGAACCTTATTATCATGCAGTTTCCCGTCCGCCTGTTGTAGAGGCTGAAGCGACACGGCGGGCAATTTATTTGGCTGAGACGGCGGGAGCGCCTTTATATATCGCTCATGTGACTTGCCGTGAAGCAGTGGATGAGATTGGGGCGGCTGTGGCACGGGGACAGTCCGTTTATGGAGAGACATGCTCCCATTATCTTGTGCTTGACGAAAGCAATCTTGCTAAACCTGATTTTGAGGGAGCAAAATATGTATGCTCACCGGCATTGCGTACGCCGGAGCATCTGGAATATCTCTGGCACGGTTTAAACTTGGGGTGGCTGAATGCAGTAAGTTCCGATCACTGTGGATTTGATTGGAAAGAACAAAAGCATATGGGATATGGAGATTTTCGGAATATTCCAAACGGTGCTCCCGGATTGCAGAACCGATTGTCTGTTCTTTGGACATATGGCGTTGAGAAAGGAAAGATCAGCCGTCAACAGTTGGTGGATCTTTATGCAACGACACCGGCAAAAGTGAATGGGTTATTCCCCCAAAAGGGTAGCCTATGTGTAGGTGCAGATGCGGATGTCGTGATATTCGACCCGGATTATAAGGGAATATTTACTGTGAATGATATGCTGCATGAAGTAGATTACTGTTCTTATGAAGGTATGGAACAGATCGGGCGTGTAGATACGGTCTTCCTGCGCGGAAAAAAAGTAGTAGGAAATGGAGAATATATCGGCAGAAATGGAGACGGAGAGTGGCTTAAAGGAAGACCCTTCGGACTGCTTTATCAATAAAAAATCCAGATGATATGTTTTAAAATTTGGAATATCTTGCTTGAAAAACTATAGAAGGCGTAATATACTTATTTTTAATATATTTTCTGTGCGGTATGTCTAAGGCAGAGTGCAGATGGAAATGAGAGGATAAAGGCAGGATGTCCGGCAAGTTAACCAAAAAAAGGGTATTTGATATTATACAGATCGGATATTACGGGGACTGGCAGAGCAAGGCTTTTGACATCATGGTGATCGTCATGATCCTGATGAATCTGTTCATCGCCATCTTCCAGACCTTTGAAAGCTCCAGGCCGTACCGGGGGATGATGGACACGGTAGAATTTGTGACGGTGGCGGCCTTTGCGGTGGAGTATGTGTTAAGGCTTTGGACGGCGGAGTATCTGTATCCAGAAATGGAGAGGAAAAGGGCAGTGCGAAGATACGTGCTGTCCTTTAGCGGGATTATCGAGCTTTTAGCGTTCCTGCCTTATTTTCTGCCTATCTTTTTCCCAGCGGGGGCGGTGGCGTTTAGGATGTTTAGAGTAGTGCGGCTCCTTCGCCTCTTCCAGATTAATGCCTATTATGACGCGCTGAATGTTATCGGGGATGTTATTACGGGGAAGAAGGATCAGATCCTCTCTTCTGTGTTTATCATCATGGTTTTGATGATCGCCTCGTCCCTTGTCATGTATAACCTTGAAAATCCTGTGCAGCCGGAGGTATTTGAGAATGCCTTTTCCGGGTTCTGGTGGGCGGTGTCAACGCTGCTTACGGTAGGATACGGTGACATATACCCGGTTACGATCCCGGGGCGCGTCTTCGGGATCATCATCACGTTTCTGGGTGTCGGGATGGTGGCTATCCCGACGGGTATCCTGTCTGCCGGATTTGTAGAGCATTATACAAGGATGAAGACGATGAAAGAGGCGTCGGAAGAGAGCGATATCCGTTTTGTGCAGCTGCGGGTGGGGGAGAACCATCCCTGGACGGAGATGAAGGTGAAGGACCTTCCTCTGCCGCCGGGACTTTTGATCGCCGCTATCCAAAGGAGGGGCAATGTAGTCGTCCCTCGGGGCAATACGGAAATCTGCCAGGGAGATTTTCTTGTCCTTGGGGCGGAGGGGTATAAGCAGGACATCGGCATACGCTTAAAGGAGCTGGTGCTCAAGGATCAGAGCGCCTGGGTGGGGCTGCGGGTAAGCGAGCTTGATATTTCCAGAAAGACCATGATCGTCATGATCCGGCGGGGAAATAAGATGCTGATTCCTAATGGCTCCATGATACTCCGAAGCGGGGACGTGCTCCTTCTTTACACAAGGAAGAACATCCGGGACGCCGTGGATGTGGAGGTGTAAGGCGCGTTGGGATGCTGGGACGCTCCTTGGCGTGAGTGAGATTGCTGGAAGCTAGATTGCATTAATCTTGAAGTAACGGGTAACTGGACAGAATATAGGAGGCGGATGATGAAAGTGTATGAGACATATTTTTTTGATCTGGACGGGACGATCACGGACTCTTCTCTGGGGATCACCAATTCGGTGATGTTTGCGCTGAAAAAATTTGGAATTGAGGAGTGCGACAGGATGAAGCTGTATAAGTTTATCGGGCCGCCCCTCAGGGATTCGTTTATGAGATATTATGGCTTCTCTGAGGAGAAGGCGTTGGAGGCGGTAGCATGTTACCGGGAGTATTACCAGGACAAGGGTATCTTTGAAAACAAGCTTTATGACGGATTTGCGGAAATGCTGAAAACGCTGAAAGCAGCCGGAAAGAGACTGGTGGTGGCAACCTCCAAGCCAGAAGTTTATGCCAGGAGGATCATCAGCCATTTTGGGCTGTCACCATATTTTGACTACGTGGCAGGGATGGAGCTTGACGGCGGGCGGGAAACAAAAGCAGAGGTGATCCGCTATGCCCTGTCTGTCTGCGGAATTGAAGATCTGTCAGGGGTTCTCATGATAGGGGACAGGGAACATGATGTATTAGGAGCGAAGGCGGCGGGTATAGACTGCCTGGGCGTATTGTATGGCTTTGGAAGCCGGGAGGAGCTTGAGCAGGCGGGAGCGGATTATATTGCAGAGAATGTTGAAGGGATCTTGCACTTTTCGTGCTGCTAGATTGTAAGAATTGCAAGATCCCATTGCTAAAAGCAGGTTTAAACGGATCTCAAGATACGAAATAAGAATTTTTACAGCTTTTCGAAATTGTTTGTTTTTCGACAGAAAAACAGGCTGAATTGTTACAAAGCTCGGACATTTCA
>Ga0137306_101998_pt1 | contig 18418 bp, 11 predicted proteins | sample Inofroosms_March_FD_97187 | JGI IMG/M metagenome (GOLD analysis project Ga0137306, IMG submission 97187) | Mouse cecal microbial communities from Vienna, Austria - N-Acetylneuraminic and N-Acetylglucosamine D2O microcosms_March | ecosystem: Host-associated > Mammals > Digestive system > Large...
TCTATTAGTTTCAATTATTCTTCGTGAAACAACCCTGTAAACTGTCCTTTTTCTCAATATTCAGTTGTAATGTCAATTTAACCAATCAGGCACTCTTTTCCCCTTAATGCAAACCCATATTTTCTGATCTGTTCTGAGGAGAACCCATCTGCAATTAATTTGGCATCATACAGCTTTTCATCAATCTGGGAATGGGCGTTTGCAACGGTCTGCGCAAGATCTTTTTCTTTCAAGGGTTTATGCACTTTAAATTCAATAATATATGCACAGTCCTTGTTTCTGTCTTTTGGCGTGAGCATGATATCATAGCGTCCAAAACCGCTTTCCCTGTTCGATGTGATCTCAAACCGTCCTGACAGTTCGACCATAAGCCCCAGCACAAACCCATGATAAAACCGTTCGGGTGCATCATCATCTGATACACTTTTTGCAATGTCAAAACTTGAAAAACTGTACAGCGCAATTTTGTTCATATACTCATTCATTCCATCTATGTCATTTATGAGAAGCGCCTTGATGAAATTATTGTATGGAATCTCCGTATTGCCGCCAAACCAGCCTTTGACCATTCGACGGAACATTCGTTTTGTTTCAAGATTTGTAATAGCAAGCGTATACCAAATGTCACCTTCCTCGCCTACTCCATCCTCATCCGTATCCAGTATCCTTACATTTAACACTTTCAGATATCCTGTCGCGAGCAGAAGGCTCCATACTGCATCCGTACTGCCGTTTAATTGGTCAAACACAATCTTTTCGTCAATTTCTGCCTCAAAGCTTCTACCCTGAAGGAGATTTTCCATTATCTGTTTTATGTCCGAATTTCCTTTTTGGATCAGCTGATTTACAAGTCCGTTTCCGCTGGTATTTGACCAATAGGTATCATATTTTCCTTTTTTATTGATTAAAGACACGATCGACCATGGATTATAGATATCTGTGCTAGTACCAAATGTAAATCCGTCATACCATTTCTTTACTTTCTCTTTCTGCTTGCCTAATCCGGCATCATCAAGCGCTGTAAAAACTTCTTCTTCCGTAAAACCAAAGGCTGTTGTATATTTATCCGAGGTTGTCGTTATGACATCAAGGTTGTTCATACCAGTGAAAATACTCTCTTTTGCCACTCTTGTTATTCCTGTAATTAATCCCCGCTCAAGGTATTCATTTGTTTTGAATGTGGAGTTAAACAGACTGCTAAAAAATCTGACACTTTCCTCCCAGTATCCTGAAATCCATGCCTCCTGCATCGGTGTATCATATTCATCTAATATAATGATTACTTTCTGATCATAATAACGCTGCATAAAACCTGCCATCGTGTGAATGGCATCAGTAGCTAATTCGTGACTCATTCCGGGCTCTATTTTCTGATAATATTTCTGTTCTTTTTCATTTAACATTTTATTTTTGAACAAATAGTCATTTTTATTATACAAATCAGTAATTACTTTTGTTATCTTGAACAACATCTCCTGATATGTCACAGCCTTTACATTGGCAAAGCTTAAAAAAATTACTGGAAAAATACCCTGCATTTTTCTGTACTGATATTCCCCATCAGGATTTTTTTCCTCCCATATGGACAACCCCTCAAACAGATCGCTTCTGTCTGCGTATTGATTTGAGAAAAAACACTCCGTCATACTCATGTTTAGAGTCTTTCCAAATCTGCGCGGACGTGTGATCAAGGTAACTTTATCTGCGTATTCCCACCATTCCCTGATAAAGTCTGTCTTGTCGATATAAAATATATGCTGATTCCTCACTTCTTCAAAGTTCTGATATCCGAGTCCGGCTCTATTCTCATTCATCAAATGCCAACCTCCCTTATCTGGAAAATAATTTTATTATAATCAGTATATACGATACTGACTTTTTCCACAACAAATATGCCAAAATAAGAAGAGTTACCCCCAAGGATAACTCTTCTTATAAATTTCATAGAGCATTAACTTATTTAACTTTAATTTTAACTTTTACTGACTTTCCTGATACTGTCTTAATTGTAACAGTAGCTGTTTTCTTTCCTGTTCTCTGTATACCTGTCACATTGCCATTCTGGTCTACCTTGATGAATTTAGCAGAATTTTTGTCAACAGAGTAAGTAACTGGCTCAGTTATGTAAGCTGTAGTATCGCCTTGTGTACCACCATTGCCAAAATTAGTATTTTTATTTGCTGCTTCTTTGATGATAATCTGCTTGTTTGCATCTTTACCAAGTTCGACCATAACCTTACCGATAGATGCCGTCTTGCCGAGTTCAAAGTCTGTCTTAGGATTCTCAACTTTAACTTTTGTAGTCTTGTCTGTCACATAGATATATGCATATGCAACTACACCGCCGTTTGTATAAGCGCCTACCTTAATTACGCTACCTGCCTGAGCATTACCCGGAACATTTACAGTAATAGAGTTCTTTGTACTCTTCTTCACATATCCTTTTTCTTTTTTTTCAGATGGACCAAAAGATTGACTCGTATCAGTCTTAGTTACATTTCCGTCTTTGTCTACAATGTATGCCATAATCTTCCAGCTTGCAACATTACATGTAGCTTTCTTTGGCTCGATGCTCTTAACTTTAAGTGTTACTGCCTGTGGCTTTTCTTTCGGAGAAGGATTCTTAACTGTCTGCTCCTTAACAAAAGCGATAGATGTAGCGTTCTGAATAACTGTAACTGCAACGGTTTTCTTATTCAGTTTTGCCTTGCCATTCGGCAAAATAGTTACATAATTAGCTGAAATAGTTGCTTTTCCCGGCTTAACTGGAGTAAGTTTACCATTGTCGTCAATTGTTGCAGCCGCACCGCTGATTGTCCAGCCAATTGCATCTGCAAATTCTATTTCTTTAGGACTAGCTACATAATCAACATCATTACCTATATACGCTGTATCATTGCCCTTTTTATTTCTGCTGCCAGTCTGCACCAGTGTCTTAAAACCATTATTTATCTCATTGGAGTCTGTAGAATTTGCTTTCTTACTAATTGAGATATCAGATATACTGCTTTGTGTTATTTTTAATGTATATGCAGCTTTTGGTACATTATACGGTTTTTTGTTTGAATCTTTTCCTGAAACTGTAGCTGTAATTGTAACACTTTCTTTATCATTAACTTGTGCGTTTTTCTTCAATAAATTAGCTGGCTTAACTGTACCAACATCTTTCTTAGCACTTATAGGTGCAAGTTTCTTATTTGATGATTCCCATTTTATTTTCGCCTTACCAAGAGGAAGTTCAAATTCGTTGCCATTTTTATCTTTGGCTGTCAGAACAGCAGTGAGTGTTGTTCTCTTTCCGGTATATGTTTTACCGCTGGTCTCTTCATTGATATCTACAATCTTTAAACCACTGGGGGTTGCATCTACTGTAACTTTCAGGGTTGATTTCTTTCCGCTTGACGCAGTTGCCGTAATTGTAGTAGAACCAACACCTTTTGCAACAACTAATCTTGATAAATCATCCTTAGTTACAACATTACCATTTTCGTCAGTTACAACATTACCATTTTCGTCTTTCACAGTAACAGGTACTACATCTGCTATCTTGCTGTTTTTGGATGTCCATGTAACAACATCCGTGATGTTTTCTCCACTATTGCGTTCCTTAGCAGGAGTAGTTACATCTACTGTTTTCTCAACAGTTTTTCCTTTTTTCTTTTCAAGTGTTACAGTTACCTCTGTTTCCGCATTATTTACATCTCCAAGATCAAGAATTTTGGATTTAACAGCAGTTCCACTTTCTTTAATTGTAACATGTGTAGCATGAATAGCATTGCCAAACTTAATCTCTTCATTAGATAATTTTACAAATTCATTGTCACTTGTTTTACTCTTTGTAGCAATGGCATTAAACTTGATGCTCATGCCCTGCTTTGCCTTTTTTACAGTAAGTATGCCATCTTCGGTCAATGTAACGGTACATCCCTTAGGTGCCGTTCCTTCGAGCGAATATATTAACGTCTCCGCACCTTTTGAAGAAGCAGGAATGGATGTTTTGGCAGATGTCTCAAGATTTGTATATTCCTTCAAATCGTATGTACGCTTCTCGAAAAAATAAAAATCCTCCGGCTTTTCAAATTTGATTGAAGTTATTTTTTCTGTCACTGTAACAACTGCTGTAGCAATATAATCTCCGGGTGTAGGGCGGTCTGGATTGTTTACATATTGTTTTCCGTCTGCTTCAATCCATGCATAAACATTTGTCTGACCTACTCCTTTGGGTTTCACAAGAGCCTTTAAATTACCAGCATCAACTATGATCTTGTCGTCCTCTTTCCCGTTCTCCTCTTTAGGATCACTTTTAGCCCAGACAACTTTTGCGACATCATTATCATCGCTGTACCAGTGAATTTGTTTTTCAATCTTTTGTTTTTCATCGTAACCAAGTGATGCCCATTCCATAGGTTCACCCGTTGGATCATAATCGTCGAACAGAACTCTTGCCTGAAGAGCTTCTGAGACAGGATGCCCCTCAGCATCAACTTCATTAAAGCTTAAAGCTTCCTTATCCAGCATAATTCCTGTAATATTAAAGTTATAGTCCTCTATTATACCCGGAATGTCTATAGCTTTAGTTTGAGTGTTTGTGTTTGTGTTGGTGTTTGAACCTGATGTGTTATCCGTATCCTGATCGACTCCGGTACTGTACGCATTCTCCAATTCCGTCGCCGATGCCGTCATTGGTGTAGTGATAACCATGGCGCCCACCAACAGGTATGCCATAATCTTCTTAATAATTTGATTTTTCATAGCACCTTCTCCTCCATTTACTATTCAACCTTTTCATAACGTCCCTGCTGCGGGGCGGCGTAAAAGCATACCCCTGCTTTGTGTTTAAACAGGATATTATAAGAAAAAATAGCAAAAACGCGTGGATTGACATATGCAGTGGAATCATACAAGGGTTTGATGGATAGTTCGTGCATATGAACTTGTTGTAAATTATGCTGTAAAATTTTTTTAGAAAAATAATAACATTTACTTGTGAGACTGGGGAAGTGAGCATTCTAAGTTCTTTAGTTTTGCTGTAATGTCTGTTGTAAAACTTTTTCCATGCTCTGCATACATTCACGGGCTTTGTCAAGCGTGACATGATTGTACACGTTCATCGTAACCTTGATGTCTTTGTGCCCCATCACCTCCTGAATCACTCTGATATTTGTTTCATTTTCACAAAAGCGCGTGCAGAAGGTATGCCTCATAATATGAGGAGTGAGGTGTGGGAGCAGTAATGGCTCTCGGTTTTCCGCGGCGGCGGATTGGAGCTCCTGCTCATTATAAGTCTTGACAATTCGCGTCAACATTTGGGCAATGGTATTTGGCATGTACAACCTGCGGCGTTTGATTGTCAGAAAGATGAAATCCTCATAGCCGTCCACCGTAAAATCCCCGCTGCCGCCTAAGTGCATGTTGGTGTCTCGGATCGTCATAAATGCATTCTTGACATCTTCAATCATAGGAATTGTACGCTTTCCGCTCTCGGTTTTGGGCTCGGACATGTGGAATTTATTTCCGTCACCGTAGTTGTCATAACGCAGTGTATGGGTGATGTGGATTAATTTGTTGTTCAGATCAATATCGTTCCATGTCAGCCCCAGACATTCTCCGATTCGCATTCCAGTTCCGAGAAGGATTGTGAACAGTGGGAGATAAGTATGAAACCGCTTGCTGTTTTCCAAATAATTTAGAAAACATTTCTGCTCTGCAAGAGTCATTGCATTTTTGGGAGTTTTCTCTGTTTTTTCCAGCTTGGACATAATACCGCTACAGGGATTTTTTCGAAGCAGGTCATCATCGACTGCCATATCAAAAGCCGGGCTGAGAAATGCATTCATAATATGTATGTAGCCGGTTGATAAACCTTTGTCCAAGAGGCTGTTATAAAATTTCATCATGTCGCTTATTTTGATGCTGCATATTGGTTTTTTCCCAAGGGGAGTGTGTTTGATGTGGGTATGAAATATTTTGCGGTACGAGGAGCTTGTGGCTTCCTTGATACCCCTGTGGTGTTCAAAGTACATCTCCACTAAGTCGCTTACAGTTATTTTTCTGGAGTCCTCGCTGCGGATTCCGTCCTGTAAGTCTTTTAGGATTTGTTTCTCCTTTTCGCGCAAGCCAGACAGCGTCGTATCGTAGACGCATTGTCTTTTTCCAGCGGAATTTTTGTACTGGAATTGATAGCGCCCATCTTTTCGCTGACACTCCCCGGTCCGTAAAATTCTGCCTCGCTTGTCTGTTCTTTTGCTTCTTGCCATAATAAGCACCGCCTTTCTCTGGTGTAGGGTAGACAGTTTTCATGCTGCCTACATCAATGATTGTTCTGTCCCTGCCTAAAGTTGCCGAACTCATTATAAACTTTTTCAGATACTTTTGACATGTATCCGCGAAAAGTGTTTCTGCGCAGTGAAAAACGTTTGCATGGTTATTTGTTTCGTTGTACAATAATATCAATGAAAAACATAGCGTTTTCTGTAGGCACAAGGACGTGTATGACGAAAAAAGGAAAGTAAACCAGATCATGAAATCATTCAAACTCAAAGACAAACAATTTGAACAGTTGGCAGAATCAAATCTTCTGAGCAATGCAGTGCGCCGGCTGATGCGCAGACACTTTACACATTGCAGTCCTGACTATCAGATGTTTTTATTCTTGTTTGAGGAAAAAGCAGAACTGACAAACTGCGAGGAGTTTGCCCATTTTCCGGTGGCGGAAGAGGTCAGTGAGGACATTGCGCGGGAACTTGCAGGGATAAATGGACTGCGGTATGGCTATGCGAAGGCTGCCGGAATCAGCGACCACAGGGAAGGCGCCTGCCAGTACAGAAAGAAGCTGTACTGGGTTATGGCATGGGGGACAGCGTGCGAGGCCAATACGCTTCTTGCGCGGATTATACTCGAAGAGCTGGTGCCAAAGTTTTATGATATGGCACTTTTTGAGGAATTATGCAAGCGGTCTGGTGAGACACCATTTTTCGGCAGGCTTTTGGAGAGAAAGTGGCTGCTGGACAATTATGTGCAGGCGGTAATCAGCAGTAATAAGCTGCCAGACCAGATGAATTTTATACAGATATCTGCGATGCCCTATGAGGGACGGGCAGTCAAGACCCGCATTTTTTTCAGTGAAAAGTCAATACCGCCGGATTTAGACGGCGCGGTGTATTTCCGGCGTGAGCGGAAATCCGATTTGATTAAATTCAAGACCAAGAATATGCGCCCTGTCCGTAAGCTGATGGAGGTGTCGGGCGCGGAGGCAGGGCTGTGGGTGAAGCTGCCGGAGCGCGTGATTGAGGGAAGCGTACTGTGTCACAGTGCGGCGGAGGGGGCAGCGGGGCTGTGTATTGTCTTTGAGGGTGCGTTGGTGTGGAGTATACATAAGGACGGGGAAAATATTCTGACCTACCGTGAGGGAAATTACATGATTCCAGCAATGCAGCCAGATGTGGATAAGTACGCAGATCTTGGCAAACTGGTGAGCTTCGGGCAGGATTTTGGGATACCAGATCAGATGGACAAGCTTCAGCAGATTGTCCGGCGGGTATCGAGCGTATGCCGGCATGGCACGTCGATTGTCTTTATGGAGAAGCGGGGAATTGCGGCGGAGATTGACAACAGACTGTCGCGCTACCGGCGTGCCTTTAAGGTGAAACCTTTTGCGCTTGCAGCGGCAAAGGAGGAGGTCTTGCAGGGCATTACTGCGATTGACGGCGCGGTCTTTGCCGATTTGAACGGCGACTGTCATGCGATCGGCGTCATTGTCGATGGACAGATGGTCGTGGAGGGGGATTATGGCAGGGGAGCGCGCTATAATTCTATCAAAAACTATATTACAGGATATAAAGTGAGCCACCCCAAGGAAATTTGTTTTGCGGTGGTTATGTCGGAGGACGGTATGATAAATGTGATCTTGTGAGAATCAGCTTTACACCTATTCAGGAATCTGTTATGATAAAAATGTAACAATCAATTTGATAGAGAACGAAAGTAAGGTGATTGTATGTCAGATAAAGAATTGATGCAAAAAAATATCGAAGAATTTGCAAGACTTCAAGACTATATGATAGATACAGAGAAAGAATCAGCAGCGTACAGGAAAATGAAACGCCGCTATATTGAATTAAAAGTAATACTGACTTCATCGGGCGTGAATCTTACAGAATTGGACATTATCAAAGAATAAACTGCAAAGCTGTACAAAATCTAAAATGTTAAATTTTCAAGGTAAATTTAGTATAGTTTATACCATGAAAATGGAGTGAAAATCATGTATACTATTCTCGAACTCATATGTTTGCAGAGAAGGGGGATGCTGGAAAGGACAAACTGCATTTTCTGCGGCATCATATTGATTGAAAGGAATGGAGGTAGTGTATATGTATTATATTGGCGTAGATTTAGGGACTTCGGCAGTCAAGCTGTTATTGATGGAAGGCACTGGTGAGATTAAAAAGATTGTGTCAAAGGAGTATCCTTTGTATTTCCCGCAGCCGGGCTGGAGTGAGCAGGAGCCGGAGGACTGGTGGAATGCGGTGAAGGAGGGCTTGAAGGAGCTGACGGCAGACTGTGACAAGGCGCAGGTTGCGGGCATCAGCTTTGGCGGACAGATGCACGGGCTTGTGATTCTCGACGGGCAGGATTCAGTCATACGCCCGGCAATTCTGTGGAATGATGGCAGGACGCAGGAGGAGACGGATTATCTGAATCAGGTAATTGGCAAGGAAAAACTCTCGAAGTACACGGCAAACATTGCATTTACTGGTTTTACGGCGCCCAAGCTTCTCTGGGTAAAAAATAAAGAGCCTGAGAATTTTGCCAGAATCAGCAAGATTATGCTGCCCAAGGACTATATCGCGTATAAGCTTACAGGAAGTTTTTGTACAGATGTTTCTGATGCGTCTGGCATGTTGTTGTTTGATGTGGAACACAAGTGCTGGTCGCAGGAGATGATGGAGATTTGCGGCGTGACAGAGGCACAGCTTGCCAAAATCTATGAGAGCTATGAGGTGGTGGGCACCTTGAAGCCCGATGTGGCAGCAGAGCTTGGTTTACCAGAGACGGTCAAGGTGGCAGCGGGCGCAGGTGATAATGCGGCAGCGGCGATTGGCACAGGTACAGTCGGCGATGGAATGTGCAACATTTCACTGGGAACAAGCGGCACGATTTTTATTTCCAGCAAGGAATTTGGCGTGGATGAAAATAATGCACTGCATTCTTTTGCCCATGCAGACGGAAAATATCATCTAATGGGCTGTATGCTGAGTGCTGCGTCCTGCAATAAATGGTGGATGGAGGATATTCTGCAAACGACAGAGTTTGTAAAGGAGCAGGAGGCTATTACGGAGGATATGCTTGGCAATAATCAAGTCTATTTCCTGCCGTACTTGATGGGCGAGCGTTCTCCGCACAATGATGCCAACGCGCGCGGTACATTGATTGGCATGACGATGGCTTCGACGCGCGCTGAGCTGTATCTGGCGGTGCTTGAGGGCGTGGCGTTTGCGATCCGCGATTCCTTTGAGGTGGCAAAAAGCCTTGGGATTCACATACAGTCCTCCAAAATCTGCGGCGGCGGGGCGAAAAGTCCGCTCTGGAAAAAAATATTTGCCAATGTATTAAATATTCGGCTGGATATTATTGAGAGTGAGGAGGGACCGGGATATGGCGGTGCAATCCTTGCGGCGGTGGCATGCGGGGAGTATGACTCTGTGGAGGAAGCGGCGGCAAAGCTTGTCAAGGTGGTGGACAGCGTGATGCCAGACAAGGAACTTGCGGCGCGCTATGAAGCGCGTTACCGCAAATTTGCGCAGATTTATCCGACAGTCAGAGATCTGTTTCCTAAGATTTCGTGATGACGGTTTTTACTCTTTGGCTGCCTTCTCCAAGGTAAAGATAAATTCCGTACCGACCCCTTCTGTACTTACGACATTGATATTCTCATTGTGGGACTGGATGATTTCCTTTGTGATGGAAAGCCCTAATCCAGTCCCCTTTTTATCTTTGCCGCGGGAGAGGTCTGTCTTGTAGAAGCGGTCCCAGATGAGGCGGAGGCTGTCTTTGGGAATGCCGATTCCATTGTCTTTGACCGATACCATCAGTTTGCTGGACTTCTCGACGGTCTCAATTTTAATCGAAGAATTTTTGTGGCTGAACTTGATCGCATTGTCTACGAGGTTGTAGAGCACCTGTTGGATTTTGACCATATCTGCATGGACGAACATCTCATCGTCGGTGAGGACAAGCTCAATGGAAATCAGCCGTTTGCGGCAGGTTCCCTCAAAGGACATTGCTGTATTTTTGATGACTTGGTTCAAGTCAAAGGTACTCTTGTCGAGAATCATTCCCTTGGTGGTCAGGTTGTTGAGCGTGAGCAGGGAGTTGGTCAGTTTTGTCAGGCGGTCTGTCTCGTTGAGGACCACGCCGATATATTTTTCATGTAGCTCGGGCGGAATCGTGCCGTCAAGCATTGCTTCAAGGTAGCCGCGCATGGAGGTGAGCGGTGAGCGGAAATCATGGGAAATATTTGCCACGAGCCGTTTTTGGTTGTCCTCGCTCTTTGCGACTTCACTTGCCATGTAGGCGAGCGACGCGGCGAGATAGCCGATTTCGTCCTCGCTGTCCACCTGAAACTCATACCTGAAATTGCCGATGGCATACTGCTCTGTCGCGTGGGTAATCTTGCGCAGCGGCAGATAGACCATCTCTGTAAAGAAAAGCAGAATGATGAGTGAGAGCAGGAAGAGAATCACCAGTGTGATAAAGGAAATATTTAAGAGGGAGTTGCACGAAGCCTGCAAGTCGCTGAGTGAGGCGTGGATAACGACATAGCCTTTGACCTTGTATTTGGAGGTGATGGGGGCAAATGCGGAGAGCATCTCATCATCAAACATGCCAAAAAAATTCCCTGTGGTATAAAAGGAATTTCCGGTGATTGTGGGGCTGAAATTAGGGATTGTGACAGGGTTCTCAATATCGGGCGGAGAACTGGAATCCAGCACAACCAGCCCCGACGGATTGACAATCCAGACCGAGGCGTCCAAGAAGGTGCCGATTGCCTCAATCTGGCGCCAGACGGATTCCAAGGTGATTTCATTGTTGTACAAATCCGCCGCGTAGGAGTCCGAGATCAGTAACGCTTCTTTATATAAAGAGTCGGCGCGTTCACGCTTCATGTGCTCCAGCGTCATGCTGGAGGTGAAGGTCGCAACGACGATAAAACCAAAAAATGCAAAGATAAAATAAGCCAGTACAAACTTTAGATATAATGTCCGCTTCAATAAACGCTCAGTCCTTCACTTCGAATTTGTAGCCAACGCCCCAGATGGTTGCAATGCGCCATGTTTCATGGTCTTTAATCTTCTCGCGCAGCCGCTTGATATGCACATCGACGGTGCGCGTGTCTCCGATGTATTCATAACCCCAGATTTGGTCGAGGAGTTGTTCGCGGGTGTATACATGGTTGGGCGATGCAGCGAGGAAGTACAAAAGTTCGAGTTCCTTTGGCGGCATCTCCACGGTTTTGTTGTTGTAGATGACCGAATAGTTTGTAAGGTTGATGGTGAGGTTGGGGTAGGACACTTGCTTGGCATCGGAAGCTGGCTCGGCGGGCGCAGCAGTCTTGTAACGGCGCAGTACCGCTTTGACGCGCGCGATCAGCTCTTTGGTGTCAAAGGGTTTTTCCAGATAGTCATCGGCGCCGAGCTCTAGCCCGAGTACCTTGTCAAAAACCTCGCCTTTTGCGGACAGCATGATAATCGGTGTCTGTGACTTCTGGCGGACCTTGCGGCACACTTGGTATCCGTCAATGCCCGGCAGCATCAAATCTAACAAAATTAAGTCCGGCGCAAAGCTGTTCACTTCCCGCAGCGCGGACTCTCCGTCGTAGACAAGCTTGGTCTCAAAGCACTCTTTGGTCATATAGAGGGAAATGAGTTCTGCGATATTTTCATCATCATCAACAATCAGTATTTTTTGCTTATTTGCCATGTTTTTGCCTTTCTTATATGAAAATTTATTTAAATTCTGCAATCGTTACGCCGGAGTCGCCCTCGCCGTACTCTCCCAGATGAAAAGATTTCACATAGGAGATGCGTCTGAGATACTGATGGACTGCCTGCCGCAGTGCGCCGGTGCCCTTGCCGTGCACGATGCGCACGCTGGGCGCATGGGACAGATAGGCGTCATCGAGATACTTGTCAAGTTCGGACAAGGCTTCGTCCACTGTCCTTCCGAGCAGATTGATCTCGGTGGAGAGCGTGGCGGCTTTGGACATGCCGATATTTCCGCCGCCTGTGCGCTTTGGACTGCCTGCGCCGCCAAAGCTTTTTTTGTAAGCTGCATTGCCCGAAAGTGCATCTTCATTGATGAGCACAAGGTCTTTGATATTTACTTTAGAGCGGATAATGCCGCACTGCACAAAGAGGTCGCCCTTTGCGTCCGGTTTGGAGGAAATCGTACCTTTTAAGCCCATAGATACCACCTTTACCATATCGCCGGGCTTGATCTGGTTTGGCTTTAAGAGCTTATGCGTCGGTTTTTCCTGTGTTGTAGTGAGCTTTGCGTTTTTTTCCGTAATTTTGTCACGCACTTTGGTGCGGGTTTTCTCCAAATCTTGAATAGAAGTCTTGCTGACGTTCACTTTCTGGAAATCCCGTATGGCTTCGTCAGCAACATCTTTGGCCTCCTGTAAAATCTTGCGTGCCTCCTCGTTTGCCTCGCGTAGAATTTTGTCCTTCTGCGCATCAATGCGCTCTTGTTTCTGCTCAAGCTTCTTTTTCAGGGATTCGATTTCTGCCTTGTAGCGCTGAATCTCATTGCGCTCATTTTCAATGGTGCGCCTGCTGTTCTCCAGATCGGTCAGAAGGTCCTCAAAGCTTTCTTCCTCCTCGCTGATGTGCTCTCTGGCGGATGCGATAATCTCATCGGAGAGACCCAGCTTTGATGAGATGGCAAAGGCGTTGCTCTTGCCGGGAATGCCAATCAGCAGCCGGTAAGTGGGGCGCAGTGTCTCCACGTCAAACTCGCAGCAGGCATTTTCCACGTAGGAGGTTGTGAGTGCAAAGACCTTGAGTTCGCTGTAGTGGGTGGTTGCCATCGTGCGGATGCCCTTGTCATGCAGGTGCTTTAGAATGGCAATGGCGAGGGCGGCGCCCTCCGTAGGGTCTGTGCCAGCGCCAAGCTCGTCAAAAATACAAAGCGCGTTTTCGTCCGCATTTTTCAGGATTGAAATCGTATTTGTCATATGGGCAGAGAAGGTTGAGAGATTCTGCTCAATACTCTGCTCATCGCCAATGTCCGCGTACACTTCTGTGAACACACCCAGCTCGGAACGGTCAAGCGCCGGGATATGAAGTCCCGACTGTCCCATCAGCGTAAAAAGTCCGACGGTCTTTAAGGATACTGTTTTACCGCCTGTGTTGGGGCCGGTGACGATGAGAAGGTCAAACTCTTTTCCGAGATGAATGTCAATGGGGACGACCTTTTTCTTGTCCAATAACGGATGCCGTCCTTTGCGGATATTGATATAATGATTGTTATTAAATAGCGGGCGTGATGCATTCATGTCTAACGCAAGTCCTGCTTTGGCAAAGATAAAATCCAGTTTTGTCAGTAGGCGGAAATTGTTGGATAACTCTTCGGTATGCTCTCCAGCGAGGGCGCTTAGTTCTGCCAGAATACGCTCAATCTCATCTTTTTCTTTCAGGGCAAGCTCTTTTAGCTGGTTATTTAGATTTACAATAACAGCTGGTTCTATAAAAAGTGTTGACCCTGTGGAGGACTGGTCGTGTATCATACCGGGAACATTGCCCTTATGTTCAGATTTGACAGGGATACAATAACGATTGTTACGCATTGTGATCACAGCGTCCTGAAGGTAGGTGCGGTAACTGCCATTGACCATATTGGTGAGCTGGCTGTGTATCTTTTCATTGGTGAGCTGGATACTGCGCCGGATATGCTTGAGCGCAGAACTGGCGTCATCGGCAATTTCCTCCTCAGAAATGATACAGCGGTTCAGCTCATTTTGGAGCGGGGTAAGTGGCTCTAAATTGGCAAAGTAGGTCTGCAGGCTGTCCGCAATCTCCTCGTCGTGGTCGGAACGCGCAAAAGTTTTTGCCCTAGTAGCACAGGCAAGGGAGGCCGATATTTTCATCAACTCCGCCGCAGAGAGGGCACTGCCGATTTCCAGCGATTTGATGCTGAGGCTGATGTCTTTGTTCCCGCTAAAATGTATCCGCCCGCCCTTGACCAGACGCGTGAAGGCGTCGGCGGTCTGCTGCTGTGCCTCTTCGAGCGCGGCGAGGCTGGTCATAGGGGCGAGTTTCTGGCAGAGCTCTTTGCCGGGGGCAGAGCTTGCCTTTTCCGCTAACAGACTGATAATTTTATGATATTCAAGAATCCGTAATGCTTTGTCATTCATGATATTCGTTCTCCATATTTCTGGTGTGGCTTGCAGAGCCTTGTCTGAATCGTATAAAGTATATCATATCTGAGCGTATTACGTAAAGCGGAGGTTGAAATAAATTCAGAAAAGCATTGACCAAGGTAATCCTATCAGATATACTAATGAAAGTGTATTGTTCTTGTTTGAATAGAGTGCAGAGGATTCAATGAATACGGGTAAGAATATGTTTATTATAATAGGAAGGCATAGAGTGGAATGAGCGACGAAAAGAACGAGGAAGTGCTGCACGAGGCGCCGAGCGACTTTGAATTTTTGCAGGAAAAAATCAAGGAGCGCCCGATTAATAAAAAGAAACTGCTGAAGCGGACAATCATCACGGCCTCGATGGCGGTGCTTTTTGGTCTGCTGGCGTGTCTGTCGTTTTTGTTATTAGAGCCAGTGCTCAACAATTGGCTGTATCCTGAGGAGGAGCCGGAGATTGTGACATTTCCCCAAGAAAAGAACGAGATGCGTCCGGAAGATATGCTCACAGAGGGGACGACCACGGGTCAGGAGGAGTCGGAGACAGAGGAAAGCAGCAGTTTGCAGGAGAATGGGACAGCATCTGCCCAGATGACAGAAGCGGTGCCGGAAAATAGTACAGAAAACACAGACACGGCGGAAACGGAAATCAATAGCTCTGAGCAGCCAAAGACAGAGGAGAGCGCACCTGCAATGGAGACAGTTCCTGTAGACCCAATCAAACCATTAGAGCCGTATCAAATGCAGTATGAGGAGCTCTACAAAGTCTATCAGGAAATTGCGTCGAGCATGGTGACAGTCACAGCGGTACACGCCGATGTAGACTGGTTCAATAACACAGACCAGAGCGAGGGAACGACAGCGGGGGTGATTATAGCCAATAATAACAGGGAGCTTTTAATTCTCAGCCGCAAGTCGTCACTGGATAATGCGCAGGCTATCCGCGTCAGCTTTTGCGATGACGTGGAGGCAGATGCGGTGATCAAGCAGTATGACGAAAATACCGATTTGGCAGTTCTGGCAGTGGACTTGAAATATATTGGAAGTGATACGCTTTCTGCTGTGACAGTTGCCACACTGGGGAGTTCTGTCATATCGGGGATTACAGGAACACCCGTGATTGCGGTAGGAAATTTGTTTGGTTATAAAGATACCGTGTGTTATGGAATGATTACGTCAAAAAACAACGTGATTACGATGGCGGACAGTGAGTATAAATTAATGACGACGGATATCTATGCGGGAACCAGCCCTAGTGGGATTCTTGTAGATATGAACCGCGAGGTAATCGGGATTATTGATAACAGCCATAATCATGAAGAGACGAAAAATCTGCTCTCCGCAGTGGGGATTACGGAGTTAAAGGGGCTGATCACAAAACTCTCAAACGGCGAGGATATCCCGTATGTTGGCATCTATGTGCAGGATATCTCCGAGCAGACAGGCAGCGAGCTGGGGATTTTGCCGGGCGTGTATATTGTGGATATTGACATGGATTCTCCGGCAATGCTAAAGGGTATCCAGAAGGGGGACATTTTGGTCCGTGCTGGTACACAGCAGATCAACAGTGCGGCGGATTACATGAATGTACTCAGGAATGTCCATGTGGAAAACAGTATCGACATCGTTGTGCGGCGGGCGAGTGTGAACGCATACGAAGAAATGCATTTTATGATACAGCCCGTCAAGCAGAATGAAGGATAAACGGGAATGTTATCATACATTTTTACATTATAATAAGGAAAGGATTCAGATAAAATGAAGTATATTAAAGAGTATAAGGACGGCGACAGGATTTTTGATATTTATTTCTGCAAGTTCAAGAGTTCCGCAGTGACCAAGAACGGGAAGAGCTACGACAATGTTATTATTCAGGATAAAACCGGAACACTTGACGCCAAAATCTGGGATCCGAACAATGCCGGCATTGCTGATTTTGACGCGATGGACTATATCGAAGTGTACGGTGATATCACAAGCTTTAATGGCGCGCTGCAAGTGAATGTGAAGCGGGTACGCCGCTGTGAGGAGGGCGAGTACGATGAACAGGAGTATATGCCCGTCAGCAGCAGAAATCTGGATGAAATGTACGCGGAGCTGCTGGCGCTGATCGACAGCATTGAGAATACATATTTAAAGACGCTTCTGCAAAAGTTCTTTGTGGAGGATCAAGCATTTGCGCAGCGGTTTCGCAAGGCTTCGGCGGCAAAGACGGTGCATCATGGATTTATCGGCGGCCTGCTTGAACATACGCTTGGTGTCGCGAAGCTTTGTGATTTTTACTGCAAACAGTATCCTGTATTGAACCGCGATCTGCTTCTTACAGCGGCAATTTGTCATGATATGGGAAAGACAAAGGAAATCAGTCCGTTTCCGGCGAACGATTACACAAACGAAGGTCAATTTCTGGGGCATATTGTCATGGGCTCTGAAATGCTGGGGGCAAAAATTCGGGAAATTCCAAACTTCCCGTCAATCCTTGCAATGGAGTTGCAGCACTGTATTTTAGCACATCACGGGGAGTATGAATTTGGTTCGCCAAAAAAACCTGCCATTATCGAGGCGGTTGCACTGTGCTATGCGGACAATACAGACGCAAAGATGGAAACCTTCAAAGAACTGCTGGAATCCACGAAAGAGACAGGGTGGCTTGGCTACAACAAGTTCTTTGAATCGAATCTGGCAGTGAGCAGGATGGAGTAGTGCATGAAGTATCAAAAAGATGATATAATAACGATAGTTATTAGCGATATGGGCACTGACGGCGAGGGCATCGGGAAAGTTGACGGCTTTACCTTCTTTGTGAAAGATGCCGTGATTGGCGATGAGGTGGAGGCAAAGATTATGAAGGTCAAAAAGGGCTATGCATATGCCCGCCTCCTAAAGCTCATCACAGCTTCGCCTCATCGTACAGAGCCGAGATGTCCATATCATCGTCAGTGCGGCGGCTGTCAAATACAGGCACTGGACTATAAGTATCAATTGTTATTCAAAGAAAACAAGGTCAAAAATAACCTGAACCGGATTGGCGGTTTTACGATGGAGTTACTTGATCAGTGTATGGAACCGATTGTGGGAATGGAGGAGCCGTATCATTATCGCAACAAAGCACAGTTTCCAGTGGGATATGGCAAGAAGGGCGAACTAGTCACAGGATTCTATGCGGGAAGAACGCATGATATCATACCGAATACAGATTGTGCGTTAGGTGTACAGGAAAATAAGGAAATCCTTGAATGCATTCTGGACTTTATGCGGGCATATAAAATAACACCATATAACGAAGCGAGCGGAGAGGGAACCGTGCGCCATATACTGATACGAAAAGGTTTTTCAACGGGAGAAATCATGGTATGTGTGGTGCTAAACGGCGAGAGGCTACCCCATGAAGATAAGCTCGTTGAAAAGCTGAGCACACTAAAAGGAATGACAAGTATTTCGGTTAATATAAATCAAGAGAAAACAAATGTTATTATGGGGAGTACCTGCCGTACCCTGTGGGGAGCAGATACCATAACAGATGTGATACATATGCGGGACATAGCTTGTATCAATTCTGGTGAGGAATACTGTGCTGCGAATGATGGAATCACATTTGCAATCTCTCCATTATCTTTCTATCAGGTAAACCCGATCCAGACAGAAAAGCTCTACAGTCTGGCACTGAACTATGCCGGGCTGACCGGGACGGAGACCGTGTGGGACCTGTACTGCGGTATCGGAACGATCAGCCTGTTCATGGCAAGACGGGCAAAGCAAGTCTTTGGCATTGAAATTGTCGAGCAGGCAATTATCGATGCGCGGGAGAATGCAAGGCGCAATGGAATAGATAACGCACGTTTCTATGTCGGAAAGGCAGAGGAAGTGCTGCCAGCGCTTTATGAGCAGGAGGGTATCTATGCGGACGTGATCTGCGTGGATCCGCCGCGCAAGGGCTGCGACCCAGCGTGTCTTGAGACAATTGTGAAGATGGCGCCGAAACGGATTGTCTACGTG
>Ga0137306_102000_pt1 | contig 18408 bp, 15 predicted proteins | sample Inofroosms_March_FD_97187 | JGI IMG/M metagenome (GOLD analysis project Ga0137306, IMG submission 97187) | Mouse cecal microbial communities from Vienna, Austria - N-Acetylneuraminic and N-Acetylglucosamine D2O microcosms_March | ecosystem: Host-associated > Mammals > Digestive system > Large...
CCGGTCCCGGAACCAGGGTTTTAGGTATTCCTCCACATCCTCCGTAAATCCCCTGCCGTTAAACCAAAGCGCCTCATTGGCCACAGCCGATTCATACAGGTAATCGTAATACGTATCGATCACACCGCCATTCTCCGAAAGCCGCTGTAAAACAGGGCGGTACAGATGATATAACTGAACAGCCCGTTCCACAAACATCTCGTCCTTTACCAGCGCTTTATACCACATAGTCTCCTGACATGCCTCATTTAAGTTCAAAACGGCCCACTGGTCGCAAAGACCAAACCCGGTCACACTTCTGCTGCTGAAATCCATATCCCAGATCGGCCCCATATAAGCTTTCTCATCAATCTCTTTATACAGAAACACACTTTTCATTCCAAAATCCATGTTATAAAAATATTCCGATACCAGCCAGTATTCCACCAGGGAATCCAAATCGATCAGATCACTGTAATGTACGGAGACGCCCCGGAACACCGAACGCCCGTCCTCCGCCCACACGGCATCTTCTATGGCCTGGACATATTCCTCCCCATAATCCGCCAGTTCTCTGTTCGTCCACGCATTGACCGGAGAATGAAACATCACGGGCTGGCCCAGACGGGTCGTAAATTTCGTCGGCTCGTCATAATTGGTGGCAATCTCCAAAATAAAGCCGCCGGTCAGGGACGGTGCCGTAACGCCCTCCGGCATCGGATATTCCTGTCCTTCAAACTCAAACATCCCTGTGGACATCCAGCTCAGATCATCCTCCAGGTGTTCCCTTAACGCCTCCCGCGAATCCGGTGAAATCATCCCATCCGCAATAACGGCATCCGCAGCCTGATGGGAAATCTCTTCCAGATCCGTGACAGACACCTGCTCCCCGCCCGGTCTGATCTGCTGACACAACTGATAATTGCCCGCGTAGTTTCCGTTCAGGATCAGACTGACCCACTGGGTTTTCATAGCCGTCAGCCCCATCTCCTGGGAGAGACGATAGGACAATGTATTGCGCATCAAACTGATATCCTGAAAATTCGGAACCAGCACCCAATGCCTGTTTTTCCCCATGCCCAGCAGATCCTCTTTCTGATCCAGCTTTAATTTATAGGGGCGTTTCGGCATTTCCCAGGAAAAATTACCCCGTCCTTTTAACCGGGCCGTTCCTTCGTAATGGTCATAACTGTGTTCTCCCGCTCCCTGCAGTACATAAGAGATTTCCTTATATTCCCCTTTGGACACATCCTCCGTCCCGTCCGCCGTCTCTATATATAACACCGGCAGCCTGCTGCAATATACCGACAGGCTCCGTGTCTCAACGCCCTCCGCCGATACGGTCACAGTGATCTCTTTTTCCAGATCCTTTTCCGTCGGCGTATAGCTGGAACCCGTGCATTCCGTCAGCTCCCCGTCAACCCGCCACGCATAATGCAGGGAACGAAATATCGGATATTGAAATGTAAGCACCTCTACCGGTACCCCAGGCTGGGCGGAGGCATTGGCAAAGTAAATCCGCTGCGCGCCGCCTTCTTCTCCGCCGTCCGCTTTCCCTGCCGTCTGCCGGACGCCGGCCAGCACACATACGGTCAATGTCAGCAATATGCAAAAAACAATACGCCGTTTATCTCTTTCCTTCATCTTTTACAAGCCTCATGTTTCTTTCATCATATGTTATCTGATCATTTTAAAACAATTTTTATACTATCATCATATACGATCATATTCCTTTTGACAAGATACTGCCGTTCTTTCCACAGCCGACCGCGGCAGATTCCGCCGGCAGACTGCGTCAATCCTCCCATCAAGTATTTATTAATAGAAATTTCAGACAAACATTCCAAATATATCTATTGATTTTTTCTTTTTTTTTGATACAATATTCTACACGACATTACAAAAATGACCAATGGATATTTTTTAATCTATACATTCCATAACAGGCATGACAGGACCGGCATATGGCTGACACATTATCCGTATACAGAAGCGAACGAAAATATTTCATCAGTTACCCGGATGCCGCCAGGCTGAAAACCAGACTGGATGCTTTTTTGCGTTCGGATGAACATGGGGAAAAAGGCGTCTATCGCGTCAAAAGCCTGTATTATGATACGCCGGACGGAAGGGATTACCGGGAAAAGCTGGACGGTCTGGAACAAAGGCAGAAACTGCGTTTACGGATCTATGACGAAGAACAGCCCGGAGCCAAGCTGGAACTGAAAAGGAAAAACGGCGACATGCAGCATAAAACCAGCTTGGAGGTGTCCCGGACAGACGCAGAAAGTTTGGCAAAAGGCGTATATACGTCTCTGTTTTCCTATGACTGCGAGAATGCCATGAAGCTTTATACGATGCTGACGCTGCACCGGTACCGCCCGGCCGTCATTATTGAGTACGACCGAGCGGCTTTCTCCTACCGGGAATTTAATGTACGGCTGACCCTCGACTCCCGCATTCGTTCTTCGGAAACCAATCTGAACCTCTACGAGCGGCATTTGCCCTGGAACCCGGTATTCCGGGACGCCGTGATCCTGGAAGTCAAATTCAATCAGACATTGCCGGAATTTATCCGGAAACTGTTGGCGCCCTGCCGTCTGACCGCCGTCTCTTTCAGCAAGTACTGTTGCGGCCGGCCGGTGATCGGCAGTTATCTGGCATAAACGGAGCATTTCATCAGCGGCGCTGCTTTGGCGGAAGTCCGAAACAACCCCGACACTACAAATTAGGAGCAGATAAAATGAGCAAAAGAGAAATCCTGCAAATGTTTTTCACCACCTCCGCCAGTTTCACTCCACGAAAAATTTTTCTGGTCATGTGTCTGGGACTGGCAGTTTCCCTGATTATTTTCTTTACCTATCGTTTTACCTACCGCGGCGTCAGCTATAACAGCCGGTTTAACGCCGCAAACGTGCTGATTCTCCTGATTACCATCGTCATCATGATTATGATCAGCAGCAATATTGCCGTCTCTCTCGGCATGATCGGCGCGCTGTCCATCGTGCGGTTCCGCACGGCCATCAAGGACCCATGGGACACCGTCTTTATTTTCTGGTCGATTATCGAAGGGCTGTGCATAGGCTCTCAGAGCTTTCTGCTGGCCATTATTTCCGCATTGTTTATCGCCATCATCGCCTTTGTTTTCAGTTGGCACGGAGGACTGCGCAAAAAATATATGCTGATTCTGAGAGGAGAAGGGCTGGACGCCAGGGAAGCGGAATCGCTGCTGAAAGGCAGCGCCTATCAGATCCGCACGCTGGACACTACCGGTGACTTTTCTGAAATGATTATCGAACTGTCCGGCCGGCCGGGCCCCGATCACGATCTGCTGGAACAGTTCCGCCGGCTGCCGGGCATACAGACTGTCAACTGCCTGCTGGAATCCGGCGAAATGCTTGGATAGGCACATAAGACCATAAAACCCGGTGTGCTGTCAGACTGCTTTTCCGCCGTCAGCACGCCGGGTTTATTTTGTCCGGACAAATTCTATCAGCCGCCACACGAATAATCCGGCCATCACGCCGCACAAATCCAGCATCACGTCAGAAAACTGGCCGGACCTCCCCTCGGTAAATAACTGAATTCCTTCATCTGCTGCCGCCATCAGAAAACCGCCGGCCAGCACAATCCAAAACTGCCTGAGCCGAAGGTATCCATATGTTTTCACGGTCTGCGCCAGCAGCATTCCCAACACCAGATATTCTCCGAAATGAGCCATTTTCCTGAGTATGTGCTCGGTCAGCCCCAGATGACGGATGACAAACGGAAAGATTTTCTCAATCAGCCCCAAAAGGCCCTGGCTCTGCACAGTGGATTCCGGCGCGGTCCGCATCGAGTTGGAATAAATAAACAACAGATAAAACAGCGTAAGCGCCGTCCAGAATATTTGTTTTTTATATGAAGATGACCGCAACGGCCTTATTTCTTTCATCCGCGGTTGTTTTCCCTTCCATATTTTTTTGCACAATGATTTCCTGCCATGGTTCTTTTCCGTTATAATTCCGTGCTTACGGCAGGCCGCATATCTGCCGGACCATAAAAACCGCCGGCTTCATTCCCTAATTCCACCGCAGTCCTTTGGGATAATGATTTTTCAGTTGTCCGTTTCCTGCTTTCCCCCAGCCAAGCGAATAACCCTCCGCACATACAAGGCACCACCCTTTGGCCGACTGTGCGGCAATTGTTTCACCGTGAAGATAGCGGAAAATCTCCTGCCCATCCAGAGGCAGCCGTATACACTGCGGCGTCTCCTCCGGTTTCAGCGCCAGCGCCAGCGCATGGGCCGGTTCAAAACGGTTCTTTTTCGCCTCTCCCAGCTCCAGTCCGGGGCGAAGGACTTTTAACCCCGCAAGATCAGGCATCTGGTCAGGAAACAGATACAGATGTTCGCCAAAGGTGAGATACCGCAGGGGAAACGGTTCTTCCCTATGCAGCGTCTGTTCCGCAAATGCCAGATATTCTTTCGGCAGCTTTTTCTCCGGAATCCCTTTCTGCTGCCGAACCGGCTCTGCCGAATCTCTCTCCCCTGCCTTCTCAAACACCGCGGCAAAATGCCCTTCCCCTTCCGACAGATGAGGCCAGATGCGCAGCGAACTTTTTTCTTCAAATTCCGGATGGGCAAGGAGAAACTCTTTTGCGGTTTCTTCATCCTCCTCCGGCGAAAATGTACAGGTAGAATAAACGAGCCGCCCTCCCGGCATCAGCATCCGGGACGCACAGTCAAGAATCTCCCTCTGGCGTCCGGCACACAGTTTCACATTTTCCACACTCCACTGGGCTCTGGACTGGGGATCTTTCCGGAACATCCCTTCGCCGGAACAGGGCGCATCCACCAGAATCCTGTGAAAAAATCCCGGAAAGCGCAGAGACAGCGCCTCCGGCGTTTCATTGATAACCAGGCAGTTTCGGATCCCCAGCCGTTCCACATTCTGGGAAAGGATTCTCGCCCGCCCGCCGTGAATTTCATTGGAGATCAGCAGGCCCTCCCCTTTCATGGCAGCGGCAATCTGGGTGGTCTTTCCCCCCGGCGCCGCACACAGGTCAAGGACCCGCTCTCCCGGACGGACCTCTAAAAGCCCGGCAACTGCCATAGCGCTGGGCTCCTGAATATAGTATACGCCGGCTTCATGAAAGGGATGCCTGCCAGGACGCTCTCCCTGTTCATAATAAAAACCATTTTCCGCCCAAGGAACCGGCCGAAGCCCAAACAGGCCGTAATCCAGCAGCCTGCCCGCATCACCTTTCAGCGTATTCACCCGCAGCCCCTGCTTCGGCGGCTGCTCATAGCTTCTCCGAAAAGCCTCCCACTGCTCTCCGAGAACCGTCTTCATCCTCTCCTGAAACGCCTGCGGCAGTCCGGGAATTTCTTCTGTCCGTATCATTCTTATCCGTTCTTTTTCCGATTGGCCTTTTAACCGGCCGGCAACTGTTCGATTCATGGTACCATTTTATCCTTTTTCCTGATGAATGTAAACTATATTGACTTAAAATTGTTTCTCCGATACAATAAACAGATACGCATTGAAATTATTACAAATCAGCAATTCAAAAAATCAGCGGAGGTCCGGACTGGCCCCCGGAAGGATTTTCAGACGCATCGCGGCTGAAAATTCTTCCAGTATCAGGGGGCCAGGGAGGACCGCAGCGGTACTAAAAATCAGCGGAGGTCCGGACTGGCCCCCGGAAGGATTTTCAGACGCATCGCGGCTGAAAATTCTTCCAGTATCAGGGGGGCAGGGAGGACCGCAGCGGCACTAAAAATCAGCGGAGGTCCGGACTGGCCCCCGGAAGGATTTTCAGACGCATCGCGGCTGAAAATTCTTCCAGTATCAGGGGGGTCGGGGAGGACCGCAGCGGTACTAAATTAGGAGGTCTTTGTTATGGAACCACTTGAAATTCTGACCAGACAGTCGGTTCATCCGGCATTGGTGGAAGATGTAAAAGCATTTCGGGAGCGGCATCCGGTAGATGAGCAGGCCGCAGGCCGCGTTACCTGCCCGGCCATGCCCTTCTATGGAAAAGACATTCTGGAAATGGCGGTCAGCGCCATTCTCCAGGGAGAGAATCTGTTGTTATCCGGCGCAAAGGCCACCGGTAAAAACGTGCTGGCCGAAAATCTTGCCTGGATCTTCGGACGCCCTTCCTATAATATTTCTTTCAACGTAAACACAGACAGCGCCACGCTGATCGGCACCGACACGTTTAAAGACAACGAAGTGCAGCTTCGCAAAGGCCCCGTATACCAGTGCGCCCAGTACGGCGGCTTCGGTGTTTTCGACGAAATCAACATGGCAAAAAACGACGCCGTTTCCGTTCTTCATGCCACCCTGGATTACCGGCGGATGATCGACGTACCCGGCTACGAAAAAATCTATCTTCATGAGGCCGCCCGCTTTATCGGTACGATGAACTACGGCTACGCAGGCACAAAAGAATTGAACGAGGCCCTTGTCTCCCGGTTCCTGGTAATTGATATGCCTGCCTTAAACGAAGAAACATTGATGAAAATATTAAACGAGACATTCCCCGACGGCAAAACGGCGGCTCTGGAACAATTCTGCGGCCTGTTTCTGGATTTGCAGTTAAAAGCCTTTAACGGAGAAATCTCCACGAAGCCTCTCGACCTGCGCGGTATGCTGGCTTCTCTGCGCACCATCAAAAACGGCTTAAAACCCTCCCTGGCCATCCAGATGGGTATCACAAACAAAAGCTTTGATATTTTCGAGCGGGAAATCATCGGCGACGTGGTGCTTACCCGTATTCCTTCCTCCTGGACTGCGGCAGACGTTTTTTGAGAAGAACCGCAGCGGCACTAAAAATCTGAGAGGTAATTTTTATGCAAAACAGCCCGGAATACAAAGAACAGGAATACAATACGGAAGAATACGCCGCAGAAGGCTACGATGCGGAGGAATTCCATCTGGAAGCGGAAAACCGGATCCGCAACCTGATGTGGACGGTCAGCGGAGATTACACGCTGGATGTAAAGCCGGATCTGTCGGCTTTCCGCAAATCAAAATACATCGCCCTCTATGACGCAGTCAAACAGGGCGCCTTTTCCAGATTTTTCGACCAGGAAGCGCTGTCCATGTATATCGTAAAAAAGGTCTATCTGTCGGCCAATAACAAACAGTTGATGACGCTGTCTCAGCTCTGCGTGGACGCGGCCATATACCGGAAAATCAGCCGGGAGCGCAAAGGGATCGAGGAAATCCGCCGCCTGGCCTTTGAAGATATTCTGGACCACGACATGCATGAACTGACCCAGACTTTTCTGGGACAGGTAGAGCTGCGAATCATCGCCGATTTCCTGCGGGGCGGCTATAAAAGCGTCTACCGCATCGAGGAAACCGCCCTCCGGATCACCGCTCTGGAACATGCGGCGGATACGATGGACATTATCCGCACCATCGACCAGATCTACAATTCCGCCCTGGACCCGGATTTCGAACAGAAAAACGGCACGCTGGAGGAAGTGCTGGCCGTGACGCTGGACGAGCTGCGGGAATTCAACTGGAAAGACTTTCTGGAAGAGGAAATGTATGAGGATATGCTGGACAAGTACGTGAAAAACGTATCTCAGAGCATCACCCATATCACCGATCTGGAAAAACGCCAGGAACGCCGCCGCTCCCACACCCAGGGCCGGCAGATCGTCACCGTGGACCCGGAAGCCCTTAAGCGGCTTTATTCCTTTGTCGAAATCAATTACGGCAAAACCTACCTGTCAGAACAGGAGCAGGAACGGCTGAACTACAATCTGTGCAGAGGAATCCACGACGGATGCAGCCTTTATTTTACCGACGGCATTCTGAAAAATGCCGTGCGCATTAATTATCAGTATAAATATGCCCAGAAACAGTTGGACAAAAACAAACATGTCTACTATGACAAACACCGCACGGTAAAACGCAATATCGCCGTACTGACGGATATCCTGAAAAAAGCGCTGGTGCTGCGCAGCCAGATCGACTATGTACACGCCGACCACGGCCAGCTAAAACCAAATCTGCTGTGGAAAGTGGGCCGTACCGACGACAACCGGCTGTTTACCCGTGAAATCAAAAAGAACAATTCGGATTTTGTGGTGGATATTCTGGTAGACGGCAGCGGCTCTCAGAGCGCCCGGCAGGCCCAGGTGGCCATCCAGGCCTATATCATCAGCGAGGCATTGAGCAACATCGCCATTCCCCACCGGGTTATGAGCTTCTGCACCTTCTGGGACTATACAATTATGCGGCGGTTCAGAGAGTATGACGAGGGCAGGCAGGCGAACCAGAGAATCCTGGAATTCACCGCCACCTCCAATAACCGGGACGGTCTGGCCATTAAAGCAGTTACCGACAGTCTGATGAAACGCCCGGAAGATCATAAGATTTTAATCATCTTAAGCGACGGCCGCCCCAATGACGTGGTGCTGAACCGGCCGGGCAGCCGGCAGCCTCAGCCCTACTGCGGCGACTACGGCGTAAGAGACACCGCTTTCGAAGTCCGCAAGACCAGAAGCTACGGCATCTCTGTGCTGGGCGTCTTTGCCGGAAAAGAGGAAGACTTAAGCGCCGAAAAAAAGATATTCGGAAAAGATTTTGCCTATATCCGGGATATCGGTAATTTTTCCAACGTAGTGGGAGCTTACCTGAAAAAACAGCTTGATGAGATTGACTTATAGCGTTTTTATTTCGGTTTTTTTCAATGATTTCGTGTAAATTTTCGAGTTTTTTCGGTTTTTTTCGATTTTTCTGAATTTTGCAGTATATTTTTCCGAATATATCGAAATGTTTTTGATTCACCCTTTTCTGCCAGCATCGTCAGCAGAAAAAGCAACTGCCGATACGTAACCGGATGCATTAAAGTATAGTCTTTGCTCTTTTTCAGATACTCCAAAGAGGCGGCGTCCGTATAATTTTTTCCTTTATAAATTTTCGATGCCGCTACCCGGTCAGCGAACATTTCCGCCAGATACCGGGGCGGCATTTTTACACCAGCCAGACAGCTTTTGTCCTTCGATACGTCCGTCCAGTATTCAAAATGGTGTTTATTTCTGCCTTTATGATGCATCCATGCCGTAGAATAGCCCTTTTCTTCCCGTTCCGCGGCATTCGGGCTCCGATTTCCCTGAAAGTAAACGACCCCCATTTTGAACTCCGCGGGAGAATATTTGGACAGGTCATGAAGCAGTCCCTGTTTATATAAGCCCATGCGAAAACAGTTTTTCATCACTTCCCATTTGTGCCGGGTAATTACTTTAAAATGGTTCCATGCATTCCGATTCATACAGACCTCCTGAATTACAGCTTTTCTCTTTCATTATTATATAAGTCTCCGGAGCGGCCTGCAAGTGTTTTCGGCGGCTTTCAATATGTCTGACAAATCGGAAACACCCCCTTTTCACAAGGAAATTTGCAACAGGGAATTTTCAAAATTGTTTGACATGTGTGACAAATTATGCTAGGATAAATATAAGCTGCCGGCGTACTAGGCAGCAGAACCATATAGTTATAATTTTTGTTTGGAGGTATTGCAATGAATAAGGGTACAGTAAAATGGTTTGACAACCAGAAGGGTTACGGTTTCATCTCTGACGAGAGCGGAAAAGACGTTTTCGTTCATTACACAGGCCTGAATATGGAAGGATTCAAGTCTCTTGAAGAAGGCCAGGCCGTTGAATTTGAAATTGTAGAAGGTTCCAAAGGACCTCAGGCGACAAACGTAACCAAATTATAATCTAAACTCCAGCAATGTGCCTTTTTTATAATAATTGACCAAAAGTTCTATTATTTGATTTTTATTATTTGAATGAGCAATTTCTGAACGTACAAGATTATAAAGATATGCCAGAGATGCCCATGAATATTCCTGTATACCGTCTTGAAAAGACTGATGCGGGGATATTCATGGGCATCTGGTTTTTTATGGCCGCGCCCTTTTCCCTTTCTATCGGGCCCGCTCCAGCAGGCGCTCCAATTCCTCCGGCTGAAACCGGTAAGCATGATTGCAGAAATGACATTTCACTTCAATCGGCTCTCCCTCCCGAATCATCTCGGTCAGTTCCTTTTCTCCGATGCTGATCAGCGCCTTTTCCACCCGCTCTTTCGTACAGTCGCAGGAAAATCGTGTGGGAATCCGCTCCAGAATCTCCACGCCGAACCCGCCCAGCACGCTGTCTAAAAGATCCTCCGGCTTCATCCCCTGGTCCAGCATGGATGTGACGGAAGTAATCCCGGCCAGCTTCCGCTCCAGAGCAGCCACCATCTCCTCATCCGCACCGGGCAGCAACTGAATGATAAAGCCGCCGGCCTGCCGCACCGTATTTTCCCGGTTCATCAGCACACCCAGCGCCACCGCCGACGGCACCTGTTCGGATGAAGCAAAATAATAAGTCAGGTCTTCCGCGATCTCGCCGCTGACCAGACTGGTTCTGCCCACATAAGGTTCTTTCAGTCCGGTATCCCGGATCACCACCAGCTCTCCCCTGCCCACAGCCCCGGCCACATCCAGTTTTCCCTTCGCATTGGCATGAAGCAGCACTTCCGGCTCATTCACATACCCTTTTACTCTGGCATGGCTGTCCGCCGTCACCGTAATGCCGCCGATAGGGCCGTCGCCGTTTATTTTTAAAGTCAGGAGATCCTTCTCCCCCTTCATCATAATTCCCATCATTGCTCCTGCCGTCAGAAGCCTTCCCAGCGCCGCCGTAGCCACCGGGCTGGTGTTATGCGCGGCCCTGGCATACTCTGTCAGTTCCCTGGTGGTCGCCGCAAAGGCGCGCACCTGGCTGTTTCCGGCAGAAGCCCGTAAAATATAGTCTTCCATATTCCGTTTCCTTTCCTGTCATTTCGCAGCCATGTCATTTCCGCCGGACTTTCCCCGTTCCCTCAGCACCACATAAACCCGCTCACAGGTATCTGACGGCGCGTCCCTGGTAAAAGCATCGTAAACCGCAATCAAATCCATTCCCGCCTCCGCAGCCGCTTTCTTTACCGTTTCGACGGTATAGGCCCTCTGATAATGAAACTCCTCAAACCGCTCGTATCTTCCGTCCTCGCCGCGCAGAAACAGCGTCAGGGCATACTCATTGAGTCCTGTCCCGGCATCGTAGGTATTTTCCCAGATAAAGCTGCAGTCCTCCCGGTTTTCCGCAAACGTATTGTCCGCCAAAAGCTCCCTGTATTTATAAGGCGTATTCAGATCGAATATAAAATAACCGCCGGGATCCAGATAATTGTTCACCAGACGGAACACCTGCACCAGCTCCTGATATTCCGTGATATAATTCATGGAATCGCAGAGACTGACCGCCGCCGCCACCGTTCCGTACAGTTCAAAAGCCGCCATATCCTGCAGCAGATAGAGAATGTCCGTCCCCTCCTCTGCCTGCCGCTCTCTGGCAATGCTCAGCATATCCGGGGAATTGTCCAGGCCAATCATATCATAGCCCTCTGCGGCCAGCAGCCGGGTCAGGGCGCCGGTTCCGCAGCCCAGCTCCAGAACCAGCCCCTCCCGGCATCCGTACTCCCGCAGAAGCCCTGTCAGATACGCGCACCAGGCCTCATAGGGAACATTATCCATCAACTGGTCATAGACCATTGCAAAACTGGTATAAGCATCCATCACGGCTTCTCCGTACTCAGATAATGATGGTCCACATAGCCCTGTTTGCCTTTATATTCCACCAGCGTCCAGCCGTCCTTCCCGATGGAAATCTGTGTGACGGCTTCTCCCTTCTCCAGTACGCCGATGGGATTCGGAGACGCGCTGTTTTCCGGATTCACGCATACCGGGCAAATGGCATATACCGTCTTTCCGTTTGAGGATGCCCCCGCATTCCCTGTAGGCTGCGTTGCGGCAGTGGTCTCCTGGGACTGGGAAGTTGTCTCCTGGGATTGAGAGGTCGTTTCCTTATAATTAGCCGGCTTGTCCGTAGACAGATATTTGTTGGAGGCATAGCCGGTTTGTCCGTTATAGCTGATCTGGTCCCAGCCCTGGCCGCCTTTTCCGGTTCTGGTCACTGCATTGCCCGATGTCAGTATGCCCAGCGCTTCATAGGCTGTTCCCGGTCCTTTGCGCACATAAACATCGCCGGTGGTATATACGGTTTCATTCCGCTTCTCAAATTTGGAAGTATCCACCTCTGGCGGCTTCGTCGTTTCTTTTTCCGCTGCCTTCGTGGTTTCTTTTTCTGCCGCTTTTGTCGTCTCTTTCTCCGCCGCTTTCGTCGTCTCGGCGTCCGAACCGCTCTCGGAACCGCTGATCAGAGAAGCGTTGACATAACCGGTTTTTCCGTCAAACTTCACCCGGTCCCAGCCCTGACTGCCGATTCCGGTTCTCTCAAGGGTATCATCCACACGGGCGATCCCCAGCACATTTCCCTGAGAGGAAGGCTGATCCCGCACATTCAGATCAGAAGTCACCGTCACCTGATCGGAAACGCGTTTAAAGGTCTGGGTACGGCTGTCTCCTCCGGCCACCGGCTCCTCATACACCGTTTCCGCCGTCCCGGACGGCTCTGCTGTCTCCTGCGAAGACGGCTCGGTATCCACAAAAACCGGCTGTGACTGGGCCGGCGTCTCCGGCACATCTGCCGCATCTGCCGTCGTCGAGAAATCGGCGGTCTCCGCCCCGTCTAAAAATTCCGGGTATCCGTCAAAATCATTTACAGGTTCTTCTTTTTTCGAACAGCCCGCCGCCAAAAACAGCAGACACAGTGTCAGCGCCAGTGTTTTCCATTTATTTTTTCTCATTTGTTCCCTCCGTTCATAATTGCGGTTCCGCAGCTTCTCTCCCAAGCCTTCCGGAGCTTTCGTAAGTCAAACATCGGCTTCCATACGGTCTTGCGCCGATTTCTATCTTACCATAAGCGCCGGAAAATGACAAGAAATCCGCGAAAACACCTTTCCTGAAAACCTTCAAAAAAATCCACCCAAATGAAACCGCCGGAAATTCAGAACTGGAAATTTTCTCCCCCTTGTTCTTTTCCATTCCCCATGCTATGGTGAAATTCACGGCAATATCATTTCATACCCGCCCGCAATAACCATAATCAGTCATCAATACGCATTTGGAGTCTCGCAATACCTGATTTTGTGAGCTTCAAAAGCACATCATCACAAACAGGAGGAACAAACAACCATGAAAATGACATTCCGCTGGTACGGAGAAAACTCCGACCATGTTACGTTAAAACAGATCCGTCAGATTCCCGGCTGCTCCGGCATTATGGGTATGCTGGACCAGTACGCCGCCGGAGAAGTCTGGCCTTTGGAGGCCATCCGGCATTATGCGGAGCAGGTGCATCAGGCGGGACTGGAGGTTGAAGTAATCGAAAGCGTCAACGTCCACGAAGATATTAAGATGGGCCTGCCGGGCCGGGACCGCTATATCGAAAATTATATTCAGACAATCCGAAACCTGGCTCAATGCGGCGTCAAAGTCATTGTCTACAATTTTATGCCCGTATTTGACTGGCTCCGCACGGACCTGGCCCGTGAAATCCCGGAGGACGGCTCCAACAGCCTGTATTATGACGAGGAAGAACTGAACGGTATGACACCGCTGAAACTGGTGGAGGAAACCACGAAAAACAGCAACGGCTTTACGCTGCCCGGCTGGGAACCGGAACGGCTGAAAGAACTGGAGCGGGTTCTGGATATCTACAAGGATATCACCATTGACCAACTGCGGGAAAATTACAGATACTTTCTGGAACAGATCATTCCTGTCTGCGAAGACGTGGGCGTCAGAATGGCTGTTCACCCTGACGATCCGGCCTGGCCTGTGTTCGGCCTGCCCCGGCTGGCTCACTCTCAGGCGGATTTTGACAAAATCATAAAGCTTGTGGACAGCCCCGCCAACAGCCTCTGCCTCTGTGCCGGCTCCCTTGGTTCTTCCCCGGACAATGATATTCCGGCTATTTTCCGCCATTTCGGCGAAATGAACCGGATCGCCTGCGCCCATGTGCGGAATATCAAATATCTGGGATACAGAAAATTCCGGGAAGCGCCTCACCTGTCACGGGAAGGGGATCTGGATCTTTATGCGGTTATGAAAGCCCTTTACGATACCGGCTTTGACGGCTATATCCGCCCGGACCACGGACGAATGATCTGGGATGAAACCGGACGGCCCGGATACGGACTGTATGACCGGGCGCTGGGGCTTACCTATCTAAACGGGCTGTGGGAAGCGATTGAGAAGAATGACGGAAAGGAATCCCCGCGGAAGCATTGAGTGGAATATGCCGGCTATCAAGACAAAAGTGCGGAAAAAGGAAACAGGCACAAAAAGCAGGCATTAGAGAGAACATCAAAGGAAAATCAGAGCGGAAGCGAAAGATATCGGTTGCCATTTCATATGAAACAGGATATAATGTGTACTGTCATTATATCCTGTTTCACGGCTTATATGGATGGCGAGCTGATTGCTGATTGAGACAATTACGATTGAAACTATTACTTATAGAAATAACGATGTATTCACAAAGGCTTGCCGCATTTTGTTTTTGTGAGTACAACACGATTCAGGGGAGGCCTGTTTATGAAAGTCAGACGTATTCTGGCAACCATGGGAATTCTTTTGCTGCTGGGACTTTATGTTACGACGCTGATCTGCGCCATTATCCAGACACCTTTCGCACACCGGCTGTTTCAGGCATCTCTGTACGGGACTTTTGTGATTCCGGTGATCCTTTATGCTTTTATGATTGCTTTAAAGATTTCCGGGAAAGACAGGAAGAATGACAGCGATGACAACAGCGCCTCTGATCAGACCATAAAAAAGTAAACGAAAATCGTCGCAGTTCTGTCAATCTGTGACAATTTTCCATAAAATAAACACTTCATCCAATATATCTCAATTAATACGAAATATCAAGTGTCCATACCTGATCCGGCAGACCGCTCAAACGGAAGGCAAGGCTGCATATGCCATGATCATCAGGCGTGATCAAAAAGTAATTGTTATTCGAAAAATCTTGACGGATGTACTCTCCCCCATTCTCCGGTTTCAGAATAATTTGATACTCCAAATCACTGTGACCTGTAGAAACAATCTTGCACTCCCGTACCGCTTCTCCATCCTCCTTTTGCGTATCATGATAACTTATTCCAAACACCGTCGGTTCCAAATTTCTCATTTTTTCTTTAAAGGACTGATAGAATAAATCTTTTTCCGAAATCTTCCCGTTTATCAGATCTGACAGCAGATCACTGACCGCTTTTGCACCATAACAATTCACATGACCCGTATCTTTAAATAACTCCGAGTCGCTGGGAAAGTATTCTTTTTTGCACAAGTTAAAATCATAATATGCAACATCCGTATCTGCAATCATATCCTTAACCAGTTCCACATAATCATCATAATTACCAACACCGGCAAGCTGAAAATCAGACATAGGAGCCGATATCAAAGTCAGCGCAATCTCTTTTTCATCACAGAAATCAATAATATCTTTCAGAGACTTTTTCCAATCATCGGAAATACGCGCAAGATTTATTTCGTTCCATCCGTTCGGCGAAAAAAAATTCCATTCTTTCACCATCTCCTGGTTCGCCACATAGCCTTTTCCTTCATACCATTCATTCTCATGAGTGATATAGCCATATCCATAATTTTTATAATCATCCGATTGTTTTTTGATTATCAGATTTTTTACATAATCCGCATCAAAAAACTTCTGCCAATTCCGTCTGGCTATCATAAAACTGTTAATATAATGATCACTTCCGGATGCTTCCAAAAGATAACCAATCTTATCCAAAGAAGGTTTTAAATAGTCGGAAACAATATACGTTCCTGTCATTTCAGTTCTCTCTTTATACTTGGAAAACGCCACTTCATAAAACATTTCCAAATATATATGTTCAATATCATTATATTTGGACGCTTCCCTGATTACCATCAGCGATCCATCCAGATTTTGAGACGACGTCCCCGCATTAAATGTATTTTTCCCGTTCAAAGAATTGTCAAAAATTTCCGGAATAAATGTTCTGTAGCAATGAGAGGAGCCCACAAACAGAATATCTATATTATCCTGGGCATACATTTCATGAAACATAACTCTTGTATAAGAGGCGGTGTCATCAATCAAAATATACCTGAAAAGCTTCCCGCACAATACAAAGAAACAACAAAATATTAAACAGGCAGCCACAGAGGTTATCTTCTTTTTCATTCATTTCACCTTTTTGCTTAAAATTGAAAATATATAAACTGGCCCGCATCATAGCCGACACCATATATTCCGAATAAAATAACACCCCAAACCAATCCCAGATACAAAGTCCATCTGAACCAGATTGTCTGCCGGTTTACAAACAGGAACACTGACTTCCCTTTTTCATGTATGATGTCAACTGCCATAAGCACCATGATTCCAAAATTGAGAATAAACCAGTTTCCTCTGTCCAGCCCAATTTCATAAATGCCCGCAACCTGAAATGTATGAAACATCTGCCGATAAATCTGATATGCATGAGACAGACTGTCTGCCGCAAAAACAATCCACGCCAGATCCACCAAAATAAAAGTTACAATTACCTTGCCCAGCTTCCGGCTAAAAGAGAGCTGCCGCATCCTGTTTCTTCCAGCCTTCCTCTCTATTCCGGATTTGATATCGCCTGCAATCTGATAAAGCGCATGAATCGTCCCCCATACCACAAAATGCCAGCTCGCTCCATGCCATAGACCGCTAACCGTAAAAACAATCAAAATATTAAAATATTTGAATATCTTCCCCTTCCGATTTCCTCCTAACGGTATATACAAATAATCTGTAAACCAGGAAGTCAGAGAAATATGCCATCTTCTCCAAAAATCTTTTATTCCCGCGGATAAATATGGCTGACGGAAATTATGCATTAGTGAAAATCCCATCACCTGTGCCGCTCCCCGCGCAATATTACTGTATCCGCCGAAATCACAGTATATTTGAAATGCAAACAGTATGGAAGCCGCAGCCAATTCGATGAACCCATAACTCTGACAGTTTCCATATACCTGATTCACAAGAATTGACGCGCGGTCCGCAATCACCAGCTTCTGAAACAGCCCCCAAAACATCAGCAACAGTCCGTCTCTGATCCGTTCAAAATCCCACCGTCTGATAGTTTCAATTTTCTGAATCTGATTCAGCAGATTTCCCGAACGCTCAATCGGACCGGCAACAAGCTGCGGAAAAAAGGATACGAACAGTGCATATCTTAAAAAACTTTTTTCTGCCGGGATTGTTCCCCTGTATACATCTATCGTATAGCTAAGCGCCTGAAACGTGTAGAACGATATGCCTACCGGAAGCAATAAATCTAGCCTTCTGTTTATACCCCCCCCCACTCCTAAATGGCCTGTAATAAAGTCTAATGTTTCCAATGCAAAATCAGCATATTTAAATACTGCCAGTATTGCTAAATTGCTGAACAGAGAAACAGCTACCACAAGAGATTTTTTCTCTTTTATATCTGCTCTTTCAATCAGTATTCCGCTTATAAATGTAATGATTGTTGAGAAAGCAATCAAAACAGCATATTTAGGATTCCACCCCATGTAAAAATAATAACTGGCGATCAGCAGCCATAGATGTCTCATTCTCTTTGGAATCATAAGAAAGGCTGCCGTAACTGCCGGAAAAAACACCAAAAACGCAATAGAATTAAACAACATTATTTATACTACCTGCCAGTCCCTCATTTTCAAACACAGACAAACTATTAAGCATTTTCTCAGGAAACACTCTATAAAAAACATCTTCACCTCTTTGTATATCCAAATTCAAGAATGTCCGCTATTCTGGCACTGGCCAGCCCATCACCATAGGGATTTGACGCATGTGCCATCAATTCATATGCTTTTCTGCTGTCCAGCAGTTCCGTAAAGGAATGATAAATAACCTCCTCATCTGTCCCTACCAATTTCAGAGTCCCCGCTTCAATTCCCTCCGGCCTCTCCGTGGTATCCCTCATAACCAGGACAGGCTTTCCAAGAGCCGGCGCTTCTTCCTGTATTCCTCCGGAATCCGTAAGAATCAGATAGGAGGCTTTCATAAAATTATGAAAGTCCAGAACTTCCAGCGGCTCTATCAGATGGAGACGCTCCTCTTTTCCGCCGGGCGAAGTTTCTCCAAACACATCTTCTGCCGCCTGACGAACCACAGGATTCAAATGAATCGGATAAATCGCCTTTACGTCCTCATGTTCATCCAGCACGCGGCGGATGGCACGAAACATATGCCGCATCGGTTCTCCCAGATTTTCCCTTCTGTGCGCCGTAATAAGAATCAGCCTGGAGCTGGCCGCCCATTCCAGTTCCGGATGGGTATACGCCTCCCGCACAGTTGTTTTTAACGCATCAATCGCCGTATTGCCCGTGATAAAAATATTCTCTTTTTTCTTTCCCTCACGCAGCAGATTGTCCCGGCTGACAGCCGTCGGG
>Ga0137306_102002_pt1 | contig 18385 bp, 18 predicted proteins | sample Inofroosms_March_FD_97187 | JGI IMG/M metagenome (GOLD analysis project Ga0137306, IMG submission 97187) | Mouse cecal microbial communities from Vienna, Austria - N-Acetylneuraminic and N-Acetylglucosamine D2O microcosms_March | ecosystem: Host-associated > Mammals > Digestive system > Large...
CCTGACCGACATACAGCGCGCCTACTTCCCTGCTGACGAAGAGGAGCACCTTTCTGTGCTCGTGCGGTGGCTGAACCGTATGCGTCCCGGAATCGACGTTTTCCCGCCCGAAACACCGCTGGTAGCAGTTTCGGAAAAGAAAATCGGTGACTCAAACATCTATCCCGAGGGCACACAGATCAAAGTCTACACCGAAATCATGCATGACGTCGACCATATGGCGATCCGTCGCGAAGATGGCGTCTGGCAGCCGATCGAAAAACAGTGGGATTCCTACATAGAAACCTTCAAGGAACCGGGGGTCTACACCTTCGACATCTGCTCGCAGGATGCCTACGGTAACCACAGCCCTGCCCGCGAATTCACCATGATTATCTCTACCGAGCTTTATGAGTTTATGCAAAAGGCAGAGGTCGCTGTTGAGCTTGACGCAGAACAATCCCTGCTCGACTATTACGCACTGGATATGCGAAAGCGCAGTATGGTTGGGCAAACCATCTGGCGGCGGCTGTCCACCCTTTACGAGATCAACTGCAATGTGACCGGGGTAACCTGGAAGGCTGAAGTGGATGGACAGCCAGTCGATGCGATTGGGATGCTGCGCGGCTTCCCATTAGGCAACGCCGTCTTTTCCATCGACGGCGCAGAGAGCGCACGTACCCTTCCCAATATCACCAAGAAAATCTTTTATGAATATTCGGTCACTTTCCAAGATGCGAAGAATGGAGAAAAAAAAGATCCTGCCCAACCGGTACTAATCCGGCTGGGCATCCCCCCCTTCCTGCGCAGTCACAAGGGGGTTGCGGTCTATGACAGCACAGGCAATGCGGTCGAATCCCGCATTCGCAGCGAGGACAGCGGCCTGGTGCTCGAGTTTTTGGCCGCACGTTCAGGCGTCTATTATTTCGCCGCAGATTCCTAAAATCCCCTGTCATTTTTCCTAAAAATCCGGCTTTCAATTTGTCGAAAGCCGGATTTTTTGCATCACTGTTCATACTATACAAAATTACAAGTTGACTGTTTGTAAATTTTGTGATATAATATCTGAAAAATAGATATCATATTCGGATTATGTCCGGGATGACACAGAAGCAGGCTTCGTGTCTCAATCAAAGGTCATTTTTAAGGTTGGATATTTGGATAGATTTGGGTTTGTCTGGAAACAGTGAAATGCAATCAATCGGTTTTTAGACGGCTCTCAGGAAAGGGGGCGGGTATGGCATTCAGATCCAGCCTGCATTTTGCAGAAAGGTCGGTGCAGCATGTATCGAAAACAAAGCAATTCAGATTTTTCTATCGTGATTCCAACATTGACGCTCTCGGCTGTGATCGCTGGGACTCTCATCTTTTTTCCAGATACGGCCAGGCGGATCATCTCCATGCTCTATTCCATGGTGGTCGGTCAATTCGGCTGGATGTATATCCTCGCATGCCTCACCTCGTTTGCTTTCCTTGGATGGGTGACCTTCTCCAAGTTCGGGGACATCACCTTTGGCAAACGGGGAGAAAAACCTGTCTATTCCAACTTCGCGTGGGCAGGGATGCTGTTCACCTCCGGTGTTGGATCGAGCGCGGTCATACTCGGGTTCGTCGAACCGCTCTATTACCTCAAAGACCCTGCACTTTCAATCGAGCCGTTCAGCGAGCTGGCGTATGAATACGCCCATATGTATGGACAGTTTCACTGGGGACTGAGCGCCTGGGCGTTCTATATCCCGGCAATTACCGCCATCGGATTGATTGTTTTTAAAGATAACGAGCATCTTCTGCGGCTTTCGGTGGTCAACAACCATCTCCATCCTGGAAGCATCAGCCGATTTCTGGGAAAATGTATCGACGTGCTTGTCATGTTCGCGATTCTTGCAGGAATTTCCACTTCACTGGGGTTAGCTGTCCCGGTCGTCTCCAATCTGATCTCCGGACTGTTCCGCATCCCGAATACCCTGCCCTTGCAGATCGTGATCCTCATGATCTGGATTTCGATTTTCACATTCAGCGTCTTTCGCGGCCTGGACAGAGGGATTAAGCTCCTTAGCGACATCAATGTTGTTCTGTTGATTCTCTTTGGATCTGTCCTGCTGATTCTCGGGCCGACCATCGACATCCTGAAGATGGAGGTCAACAGCATCGGTCTGTATCTACAGGATTTTGTCCGAATCAACACCTGGCTCGACCCATTTGGAAGTGGGGAATTTCAGGAGATGTGGACGATCTTTTACTGGGGCTGGTGGCTGACCTTCATGCCGCTCATGGCGCTTTTTATCGTCCGTACCTCGCGCGGACGCACGCTGCGCAGCGTCGTCTGGCAGCAGATGCTGTGGGGGACCCTCGGCTGCTGGTTCTGTTTCGGCATCTTTGGCGGATTTACGCTCCATCTCCAGCAGACCGGTACCGTCGACTATGCCGCGATGCTTGAAACGCAAGGGCAGGAGGCAGTTGTCGTCTCGCTGCTGCGTGCAATGCCGCTCGCCCCGCTGATGATCCTGCTCTTCTGCCTGTTGGTTTTTATCTTTCTCGCCACAACGATTGACTCCGCCGCCTATATCCTCGCGAGCAGCAGCGCCAAAACCCTTTCGGTTGACAGCCAGCCCAGCCGGCCAATGCGCATCTTCTGGGCCGGAGTGCTTGCGGTCCTCTCGATCGGCCTGCTGGCCATCAATGAGCTGAAAGCGGTTCAGACCATTTCGCTGATCGCCGGACTGCCGATGATCTTTGTCCAGTTTTACATGGTATTCGCGGGATACAAACTGGTCAAGCGGTTCGGTGCGCCAGCAGCGCAAAAACGTGACCGCGCGCGGGAGATGGCCGAATGAACGGGTTCTCCGGCTGGTTCGACCGAACCAGCGGTTATGCGCTTCATCGCATCCATGCTACCCCCCTCTCAGGCTGCTGTAAAGAAGCCCGTCCGGACGGGCGCGTCGCTCGGATCCCCGGCCTGCCGCAGCCTTGCCCACTCTATCAGTGCGCATTCTGCGGCAGGCTCTACGCCCGCTGCCAAGACGGATTTCTCCCGATCGACCATCCTCTCCGCTACCAGATTTTTTCCCTAAAATAACCAAAAAATCACCCGGCGTTCGGAAATCCCCGAACGCCGGGCTTCGTTCTCTCTCTCCCTTCTGCAGACAGGCAATTTTGTAGATTCAAACACCAGTTCCCATTCCCGGCTGGGCTGCATAGGATACACCAGGAGCAAACCCAAGCGGTGGCAGTATGGGGGTGGCGACAGCCCTTGAATAGCCTGCGTATGAAGACCTGCCGCTTCAGATAGAATCGGTGCGCGAAACACGCTTCCGACTGTGTCATCCATCCACAGATCGGATGGCATTGCCCCGCTCCGGACATCTCTGTCGGGATTGTCCAGCATCAATCCCGACAGAATCCGGCTTGTCTATCAGCACTGCTTGTGCCGTTTGCAGGGCCGGCAGGCTTGGTGACTTATAGACCCGGACAGGTCCCTATCCGCTGAGTTGGGCGCGCAGGGCTGCAAGAATTTTTTTCTCCCTGCGGGAAACCTGCACCTGCGTCATCCCCAGTGCTTGCGCAGTCTGGGTTTGGGTCTTTTCTGAAAAATACCGAAGGACAATTAGTTTGCGATCATTGGGTTCCAATTCTCCGACCACCTGCTTGAGTGCGATGAGATCGGAAAGCATATCCTCGGGGGACTCGACCGGCAGATCAATCTGCATCCCTCCATCTTCGTCACTCCCAGTCAGCGAAATCGGTGGTGCGGACGCACAGACTGCCTCAACCACCTGTTCCTCGGGCAGATCAAGAGACTGCGCCAGTTCGGAGATGCCCGGCTCCCGCCCCCAAAGGTTGGAGAGCCGTTCCCGTTCCCGATTTACCCGGATGGACAGTTCTTTGAGTGTACGCGAAACCTTGACCGCTCCCCCATCCCGGAAGAGGCGCCGCATCTCTCCGAGGATAACCGGCACTGCATAGGTTGAGAAACGCACCCCGCGCCCCTCGTCGAATGCGTCCGCTGCCTTGCATAACCCCATGCATCCCGCCTGAAACAGATCGTCATACTCGATCCCCCTGCCTTTAAACCTGTGGGCGCAGGAATGCACCAGACCAATGTTATTGGAAATTGTCTCCTCTCTTTTGGACGCGGATGTCTGGCATTCGATCATCGGCATCATTCCCCCTTACAGCGGATACTCCTTTCCAGCGTCACCGTCGTCCCCTTCCCTTCCTTGGAGATGACCTTTACCCGATCCATCAGGCTTTGCATGACTGCAAAACCGAGACCGGCGCGCTCCTCCTCGGGAACCGAAGTATACATCGGTTCCATCGCCCGCTGGATGTCCGGAATGCCGCAACCCTTGTCACGCACCTTGATCTGGATCCGGCGGTCCGGATAGAGACTGGCGGATATGTAAACGATTCCCAGACGATCACGGTAACCATGTACGATACAGTTGGTCACCGCTTCACTGACCGCTGTTTTGATATCTGCCAGCTCTTCAACCGTTGGGTCCAGCTGTGCCACAAATGCCGCGACTGCCGTACGAGAAAATGATTCGTTCACCGACCGCCCTTCAAATTGCAGCTTCATTGTGTTAACCGGTTTCATACTTCCTCCCCTCCGATCCCGAATGGAATTTCCTCCAGTTCTTCCTCAAAGTTCCCAGCTTCCTGCATCTCTTCCGGCGCTTCCTCCGGAACAGGTTCCGCGGGAGGCCTACGTCTGCGCTGTTCCGGCCTGTCCAGAATCGCAAGGCGGTCCAGCCCCGCGAGCATCATCACCTTTTTGAGGTGCCCTGCAATATTGATCAGATGCAGGCTTCCGCCCAGCTCCTGCATCAGCTTATATCGTCCCATTACCAAACCAATCCCCGAGGAATCCATAAAACTGACTTCCCGGAAATCCAAGTCCAGCTCCCGCACCTGCCCGGTCATAACCGCATTGTCGATTGCATCACGGAGTTCCTTCGCGTTGTGATGGTCGATCTCGCCGATCAGCCGCGCAATGCAGTATTCTTCAGCAATCTCAATTTGTACAGACATCGTTTCTACATCCTTTCTATCCTCAAACGGCTGCAAACTGCTTTCTAGCCAAAACACTTCAAAAAACAGGCGCTTTGTTTTTCAGCAGCGGATAAAAGCCCGCCAGCACAGTTTGTGTGCTGGATGACTATGTAAGGCTACTTGTTGCGGCAGAAATCGCCACAGGCTTGAAAAGGATTATCCCGGTTCTTTTCAAGTGTTTCGATTCTAAAAAACAAAAAGCCCTATCACACAGGATAGAGCTTTTGACATAAAAAAGTTGTCGCAGATGGTCGGGCAGTGCAGATTTTCCGCTGGGAATCTGTTTCTCATGCGGCTGCTGTCTCAAAAGCGTACCGAACCCAAACCTTCACCAGTCTTAAAGAAAGACTACGAGTCCGGGACGCGAAAAGAGAAGGCTTTTTACGAACAAAAAAGCCTTCTCTTCAAAGATTCTCTAAATACCGCCCATAACCAGCTCGAGCACAAGCGGAGTCAGATATCCTTCTGCCAGTCCCGCAAGAACCAGCAGCGGGGTAACAATCAACAGGAAAAACCGCGCTGTCTCCATCAACAGTTCGGGAAACGTGTGGGTACAGGGCTTACGAAGGACCCACCGGATCATCTCGAGGCAGAGCCGCACTCCCATCGCACCTGCAAGCAAAAGTGCCGGCAGTTCGAATATTCCATGCGGCAGGATGCCCGCCAGAATAAAGCGCCAGCCGAGCAGTTGAATGGAATAGGCGCCCAACCCACCGATCACCGCCGCATTGATCGCCAATGTCACAAGCGGCAGAAAAAGGAATGGGATCAATCCGAGCAGCATCCCTTCCGCACTTGCAATCAGATTGTTTGCAAGCAGCAGAAGCGGGCTGATGTGCCCTTCAATTTCAAGATTCTTTCCCTCAAACAGGGTAAAAATCTGTTCTGTGGCCTGTTCAAGCAGCTCTTGATTTTGCTGGAATACCCAACCGCTCAAAAAGACCACTGAAAAGAAAAACAGAGTACAGAAAAGTGTCGGGAATGCGAGTTTCTTCCGAAAAAAGGCACCCGTCTCCCGATATTGGGAACCGATCAGCCGCATCCGTCTGCCTCCTTTTCAAGCAGGAGTTTACGCGCCTGCGCCGCCAGGTAAAGCGACCCGCAGACCACCACCGCTCCCCGTTCGGACTTTGCGACCGCTTGCGCGAGCGCCAGTCCTTCCTCGAGTGTGTGCGCTGCCGACGACTGCAATCCCAGTGCGTCCGCCCGCGCCGCTAGATCGTGTGCATCGAGCGCGCGGGGATTATCCGGCGTGACACAGATCAACCTCCGGAACCGCGGCGCAAGGGCATCGAGCGCACCGGCACTGTCCTTATCGGAGAGCACCCCCATCACCCCGGTGACCGGGGTTTCGCCGAGCATCTCAAGTGCGCGGGCAAGGGTCTGCGCCCCCTGCGGGTTGTGTGCGCCATCCAGGATGGTCAGCGGGTCGGTACAGACCGTCTCGATCCGCACCGGGAAGCGAACCGATTCCAAACCGCTCCGGAGTGCGGACGCTTGCGCTGCTTTGGGAAATCCTTTTTTCGACAGCTCGTGCAAAGCGGTAAAGGCTGTCCATGCATTCAAAATTTGGTGTTCCCCCGCAAGCGGCAGATGCAGCTTCAATCCGTTCAAGCTGATCTCACTGCCCGAAATACGCATTTTGGCGGTCGCAAGCGTTTGTTCCAGCTCGAAGTCGGACACGCTGACCATCACCGCACCATTCCGCCCGACAACATGCTGCCGGATGATCTCGAATGCTTCCGGAGCCTGCCGCGCGCTGACCACCGTACGCACCCCCGGTTTGCAGATTCCGCACTTTTCTGCGGCAATCTGTGCGAGGGTATCCCCAAGAATCTCGGTATGATCCAGCCCGATCGAGGTAATCACACAGAGCAGCGGATGTTGAATCACGTTGGTGGCGTCAAACCGTCCGCCCAGGCCGGTTTCCAGAACAACAATGCCGCAACCCTGCTCGGCAAACCAGCAAAACGCAAGCGCGGTATTCAGTTCAAACTCGGTGAGTTCCCCCGCCTGTTCGGCAAACGGCTGTATCCGCTCGACCAGTCGCACCAGCGCATCTCGCGGGATCATCTCGCCATTTACCTGTATCCGCTCCCGGTATTCCAGAATGTACGGCGAAATATACATACCGGTTTTATAACCTGCTGCCCGCAGGACGCTTGCAATCATCGCAACGGTCGAGCCTTTGCCGTTGGTGCCCGCTATATGCACGCACGAAAGCTGTTCCTGCGGGTTGCCAAGAAAGGCGAGCAGTTCCCGCATCCGCTCGAGACCGGGTTTCGCGCGGAACCGCTTGTGGGAATGGATGTAATCCAAAGCTTCCTGATAGTCCATAGTAACCCCCTTTAGAAGATGGAGCCTGTCAGCCGGTCTTGTTAAAAAGAACCGTCTGCTCCTTCATCGAGATTTTCCCAACCTGATAACCGTATTCGCTCAGTTCTTTTTTGTAACTTAGGAAAGAGTGGTCCATCCGCACTCCGGCAATCTCCTGTATTTCCGCAAATGTCAATTTCAAAGACGGGCTGCCTGTACCCTGCACATATTCCCACAATGCCTTATATTTGCTCATTGTTTTCCCCCTAAGAACCTGTTCAAAATCGAAAAATTGCGGGAGCGGGGGCAGAGCCCCCGCCGCCTTTGAAAAGTCTGGCAAAACTTTTTCGTCATGATCTTTTGACTACCGCCGCAACGCGGTCTAAAAACAATCTCAAACGATCTGTTCGATACTGCCGGACTGGATTGCCGCGATATTTTGGTCAATGCGCTCCTTAGGCCAGTCCCACCATTGGAGCTGCAACAGCATTTCAATGATTTTATCCGGGAACCGCCGGCGGATCGACTTTGCCGGGACCCCTCCAACGATGGTATAGGCCGGCACATCCTTTGTCACAACCGCGCGGGAACCGACAATCGCGCCGTCCCCGATAGTGACCCCCGACAGAATTACCGCCTGATACCCAATCCAGACATCATTCCCAATCACAATGTCCCCTTTATTGTCCCAAGAATCGGCCACACGTTCTTTCTGTAATCCCCATTCTTCGAAAAACAGGGGAAACGGGTAGGTGGATAATGACCGGAGGGTATGGTTGGCACTGTTGAATAAAAATTTCGCACCACAGGCGATTGAGCAGAATTTCCCGATCACCAGCCTATCGTGGTTGATTGGATAATGATAAAGCACGTTCTGACATTCAAACCGGGTTGGGTCATTTTCGAAGTCGTTATAAATGCTGTATTCCCCCACCAGAATGTTGGGATTTGTAATCACATTTTTCAGATAAACCGTCTGGGTATCCCCTGTTCGAGGATAGATTTTCTGTTCCGGTAGCGTCATGGAAAATTCCTCCTGTATTTGTTTCGATGGTTTGTGTGACGACACCGGCTGCCACAATGCAGCGCCTCAACCCTTTTCCTTCCTTTCTTAGAAATAGAGAATCTCCCTTATGCAACAAAGGTTCCGCCCCGCCTTTTTACAGGAGGGCGAAACCCTTGCGGATTGCTTATTGGAATACCGCGATCGACTCTTCGATCCGGGCAAGACGCTCCTTCTGCTGCTGGAGCTTGGCGCGCTCTCCCTCGACAACTGCTTCCGGCGCTTTGGAGACGAAGCCGGGATTATCCAATTTTTTAGAGAGGGCCCCAATCTCCTTCTCCACCTTCTCCTTCTCCTTGTTCAAACGGGCAAGCTCCTTTTCCTTATCGACCAGCTCATCCATCGGGATGAAGATGCGCGCCGCATTGGTGATGACCTGAACCGCACCTTCCATCGAGAAGCTTTCCGCCACCGTCACCTCAGAAGCGGACGCCAGCCGCTGGAGGAACGGGCGTCCCTGCTCGAACACCTCCGGTTCCCCGGTGGCGATACAGAGCTGCGCCTTTCTGGAGGGCGGGACATTCATCTCGGCGCGGCGGTTGCGGACTGCGCGGATCGCATCCATGACCTTCTCAAAGTCGGTTTCCTCCTTGGCGAAAGCGAGCGACGGGGTATAGACCGGCCATGCGGAAACCATGATACTCTCCCCCTCGTGCGGGAGCGCCTGCCAGATTTCCTCGGTGATGAACGGCATAAACGGATGCAGCAGCTTGAGAGTGCCCTCCATGACATAGACCAGCACCTGCTGTGCACCAAGCGAAGATGCTCCACCCGCTTGCAGCCGGGATTTGCAGAGCTCTATATACCAGTCGCAGAAGATATCCCAGATGAAGTCATAGAGCTTCTGTACCGCCATCCCCAGTTCAAATTTCTCGAGATTTTCGGTGACATCCTTCACCAGCGTATTGTATTTGGAAAGTACCCACTTGTCCTCAACTGTGAGGGTATCCGGTAACTTGACCACATCCACCTCGTCCGAGAGGTTCATCAGGATAAACCGGCTGGCGTTCCAGAGCTTATTCGCAAAGTTGCGGGAGGCGTTGACCTTCTCGTCCGAGAAACGCATATCATTGCCCGGACTGTTTCCGGTCGCGAGGGTAAAGCGGAGCGCATCCGCGCCATACTGGTCAATAATCTCCAGCGGGTCGATCCCGTTGCCCAGGCTCTTGGACATCTTGCGTCCCTGCGCATCACGCACAAGGCCATGGATCAGCACCGTATCAAACGGAACCTCCCCCATATGTGCAATACCGGAAAAGATCATCCGCGCAACCCAGAAAAAGATGATGTCATAAGCAGTGACCAACGTGTTGGTTGGGTAGAAATATTTCAGCTCTTCGGTTTTGTCCGGCCATCCAAGGGTCGAAAATGGCCAGAGCGCCGAGCTGAACCAGGTGTCAAGGGTGTCGGGGTCCTGATGGACGTTCCCGCTGTGGCAGTGGGCGCACTCGTGAACCTCCCCTTTTGAAACGGTGATCTCCCCGCAGTCGGCACAATGCCATGCTGGAATTCGGTGTCCCCACCAGAGCTGACGGGAGATGCACCAGTCTTTTACGTTGTCCATCCAGTTGAAGTAGATTTTGTCGAACCGCTCGGGGACAAACTTCGTTTTGCCCGCCCGCACAGCTTCGTTAGCGGGCTTGGCAAGCGGCTCCATCCGGACAAACCACTGCTTGGACACGCGCGGCTCGATGATGGTGCTGCACCGATAGCAGCTTCCGACGTTGTGGCTGTAGTCCTCCACCTCTTTGAGGAATCCACCCGCTTCGAGATCAGAGACGATCGCTTTACGGCATTCCTCGCGGGTCATGCCAGCATATTTTCCACCGTTCTCGTTGATGGTCGCATCCTCATTCAGCACATTGATAACCGGCAGGTTGTGTCGCAGGCCAACCTCGAAGTCGTTCGGATCATGCGCCGGGGTAATCTTTACCACACCGGTGCCGAAATCCATCTCGACATAGGTATCAGCGATAATCGGAATTTCCTTGTTCACGATCGGCAGCAGAACCATCTTTCCTATCAGATCCTTGTACCGCTCGTCATCCGGATGCACTGCGACTGCGGTATCGCCGAGCATCGTCTCCGGGCGGGTGGTCGCGACCTCGAGCATCCGGTCAGTCCCCGCAATCGGGTAATTGATATGCCAGAAGTGCCCCGCTTTTTCCTCGTAGGTGACCTCTACTTCGGAGATCGAGGTTTTGCAGTGGGGGCACCAGTTGATAATCCGTTCGCCGCGGTAGATCAGGCCCTTTTCATAGAGATTGACGAACACCTCCTTGACCGCCTTGTTGCAGCCCTCATCCATCGTGAACCTCTCACGTTCCCAATCGCAGGAGGAACCCAACTTTTTCAGCTGGCTGACAATCCGCCCGCCATACTGTTTTTTCCATTCCCATGCGCGTTCTAAGAACTTCTCCCGGCCAATCCCCTCTTTGGTCAGCCCTTCGGCGCGCATCGCCTCGACGATCTTCGCCTCGGTCGCGATCGAAGCATGGTCGGTCCCCGGCAGCCAGAGCGCACTGCGCCCCTGCATCCTGCGCCAGCGGATCAGGATGTCCTGAAAGGTTTCGTCAAGGGCATGTCCCATGTGGAGCTGTCCAGTAATGTTAGGCGGCGGGATAACGATGGTATACGGCTCCTTTTTGGGGTCCACTTCTGCATGGAAGTAGTTGCCGTCCATCCAAAATTGATAGGTTCTGTCCTCGACCTGTTTGGGATCGTAGACCTTTTCCAGTTGCTTGCGCATGTATCTTTTCCTCCAATATAGGCAGATTTACAGGTTATTTTTCTATTATATCGGAGAGTGCAGGTAAATTCAAGGCGTATTCTCTGTTCAAGCGCTGAAATTCTTTGTTTTTTACCGTATTTTTCTGGCATGGCACAGATGTTACATCCGGTTGCGGGAATGTAAAGTCGATGCGGTAGACAAAATACAGGAAAATGATATAATGAGGGAAATCAGCTCGGAGGTGTTTTGAATGAACTTTGCAGAAAAACTCCTACATCTGCGGAAACGGGAAGGGCTGTCCCAGGAGGATCTGGCCGCACATCTGGAAGTGTCGAGACAGGCTGTCTCCCGTTGGGAGATGGGTACAGCGCTTCCCGACGCGCCGAACCTGCTACGGATCAGCAAACGGTTTGGTGTGACCGTCGATTTCCTGCTGAATGACAGCGAGCCGGAACCCCCGGACGCAGCCGAAGACCAAATCAGCCGGTACACAAAACAGAAACAGCAGGCGGCAGTCCTGCTGCTGGTCGGGATGCAGTCGCTCGCGTGCCTGTGCGGGCTGATAGGACGGTTCATTCAGTCCGAACTGATGGTTTGGATTGGTCTGACGCTGAATCTCGTCGGAGTGATTGCCTTTGAAGCCGGTTTTCTCGCATATTTCGGTACCCGCGCAGTGCAGGACTCCCGCGGACTGTTTTACCGAATTTCAGTCTGGTTTTTCGCCTATTCCCCAGTCCATATGGCTGTGACAGCCCTTTGGCGGCTGTATCCCAGGCCCCACCTGGCCTTCCTGGAGTGGGGAAGCGCCCTGACCGTTTATCTCCTGATCTGCGTTTTCACCTCTGTTCGCCTGACCGCCCCCTCTCCGAAAAAAGACGAAAAAGAAAGCCCTCCTGTCAACCACGCAGAAGGGTAACCGCTAGATAGCCCGCTGTCAGCAGGAGGGTGTAGTTCCCCTGTGCAGCCAGGTAAAATCCATAGGCGAAAAGCGGTGTCAGCACCAGAAATCCAATCCATTTTTGCAGGCGATCGGCGTGTTCGGGAGAGCAGCCACGTCCCAATGCCAGCCGCAGGAGCTGTCCACCGTCCAGCCGGCCGACCGGAAGCAGATTGAACAGGATCAAGCCCAGGCTCACAATGGTAAACAGATTCCAGCCGCAGAACAGCCAGACGATTCCTCCGGTAAGCAGATTCGCGAGCACGCCTCCGAGATAGACCGCCGCTTCCCGCCCGTCCGGCAAAAGCCCCCAACGCTCGATCTGCACTCCAAACGGGCTGAACCGCATCTCCGGAATCTGATAACCAGTCAACCGCATCAGGACGATATGCCCGCTCTCGTGCAGGAGAACCGCTGCAAGTGCAGGAAGCCCAATCCCTTCCCGGTCGACCAGCATATAAACCGCGAGTACCGCGAAAAAACCGAATGAAAAGGACACCCTTGTCCCGCCTGCTCTAAATTCCATAGCCTTCCATCCCATCCACGACCCATGCAGGATTAAAATAAACCCCATTTTTCTGCACCTCAAAATGCAGATGCGGGCCGGTCGAAATTCCCGTACTTCCCACCCGCGCGATCAGCTCCCCCTTGCGCAGGTTGGCCCCCTGCTCCACGATAATCTCCGCACAGTGGCAGTAGGTGGTCTGGCAGCCATTTCCATGATCCAGCGTGACATAGTTGCCATAGATCGCCGATTCCCCAATCTCGGCCACTCTGCCGGGAAGCGGGGTATGAATCCCTGCGCCAGATGGCGCCGCAATATCCAGCCCCCGATGAAAGTCGTCTGCCGCGGTCAGCGGATGGATGCGGAACCCATAAAATGAGGTTACCCGCCCGCTGACCGGCGGTTCCACCTGTGCGGAACAGAACAGCGGCGCGAGGGAACAGGATGCAGGAAGGTGGGACTGGTCGTCAGTCCCCGTCCAGCCGCCCACGCCATTCAGCTCCTCTCCGGCTGTCTCCTGTACAGCAGCGGGATGCCGGTTGTCGCGCAGCAGCAGTTCGAGCCATCCAAGAACGGTTTCACGGGTGCGGTTCCAAAGCATCCCCCCCTGTTCCTTTGCCGCTATGACCGCCTGTTCCGGCAGTGTGACCTTTTCTGCGGTTATCAGCAGCTGAATCTTTGGAGAAACGGCCGCAGCCTGCATTGGGTTCGCTGTGGATAGCCCCAGTGCCACCGCTACCGCTGCCGCACAGATCACAATCTGCCCCAAAAGCAGCCCTGTTCCTGTATCCTGCTGTCTGTCCCGTCCCGGAATCCTCCGGCGCATCCTCCGTTCCGACATCCTGCCGCTCCCCTTTCACTGCCCTTTGCTTCAATCTATGCAGAAGGGGGACAAGAAATGCACCCGCCTGTCAGGGTTCTCTGCCTGACAGGCGGGTACTGTTTTCCCGTTAATGGTTGGATTCCGTTGGTTTATGTGGGTGCTTGTCCGGCTTCTGGAAATACATGAAAAGCTGGCAGCGGATCGAACCGTTGTAGAGCTTCCGGCGGCGGGCGGCAGGCCGCCCGAACAGCTCTTCAAACGAGTCGTGCGGGCTGATGATATAGTAACCGGTTCGGTCGCCGGGAACAAAGACCTCCCCCATCGTGCGGCAGATCTGTTCCGCCTCCTGTAAGTCAAGCAGACGCTCCCCATAAGGCGGATTGGTCAGCACGATTCCTGGCCGTTCGGTGTCCAGCGGACGGAAGTCCGAGAGGTCCGCCCGCTTCACCTTGATCCGGGAGGCTACCCCGGCTTTGACGGCGTTCTCCTGCGTCAGACGAACCGATTCCGGATCGTTGTCCGAAGCGTAAGCCAAAAATGCAGCATCCCGCCGCACCTGCGCAACTGCTTCCCGCCGTTCCCGCTCGAAGGTGCCATCCTGAAAACACCGCCAGTCCTGCGCGGTGAACCTGCGGCGGATGCCCGGCGCGATGTTCAGCGCCTTCATCGCCGCTTCGATCACCAATGTACCTGAACCACACATCGGATCATAGACCAGCGAATCCCCGCGCACCCGCGCCAGATCGACGATCCCGGCTGCGAGCGTCTCTTTGATCGGCGCTTCATTCGCATTGCTGCGGTAGCCGCGTTTATGCAGGCCCGCACCGGTCGTATCAAGCAGGAGGGTCACCATATCCTTATAGATAGAGCACTGCACCTGATAAAGTGCACCCGTCTCGTTAAACAGGCTTTGGTGATAGACCTGCTCAAACCTCCGCACGATCGCCCGTTTGACAATCTTCTGGCAGTCCGGGACACTGTGCAGTTTGGAATTGAGCGACGAACCTTTCACCGGAAACCGGTCGTCCACACCGATGAACCGTTCCCAAGGGAGGGCCGCAGTCTGGTCGAACAGCTCGGTAAACGATTCCGCGCGGAACCTGCCGATTACAATTCCCACCCGTTCGGCGGTGCGAAGCCAGAGGTTCGCGCGCGCGACCATCGAAAGGTCCCCATCAAAAAAGATGCGGCCATCCGTCACCTCCAAATTTTCTCCGCCGATCTTTTTAATCTCAAACGAAAGCACACTTTCCAGCCCAAACAAACAGGGGCAGCACAATCTGACCTGATTCTCCACGCGAAATCCCCCCACTTTTCCTCCAGCATTACATTTCTTTTTTCTTCATCTGTCCTGTGCTCACGCAGGCTCTTCCTCGAAAAGCGGTTCGATCATCGTCTGATAGACATGGTGGTAGAAGATCAACGAAAGCAGCAGAGAAACCGCCTCCGCGATCGGGAACGACAACCAGACCGCATTCAGGCCAAACTCGCGCGCCATCAGCCACGCCACCGGCAGAATAACGATCAGCTGGCGCGCAACCGAAGTCACCAGACTGAGCACGCCGTTTCCGACCGCCTGGAAAACCGACGAAAAGACGATCGATACGCCCGCCCCCAAAAAGCTGATGCTGATCAGCCGCAGGGCAGGCACACCGATGGCCAGCATCGAATCGGAGGCTTTGAACATCCGCAGGAGCTGCACCGGCATTGTCTGAAAGATCAGCAAACCCAATGCCATGATGCTGAATGCATAGAGCGCCGCATCCTTGACCGCATGAATGATCCGTTCCTTTTTGCGCGCTCCATAGTTATAAGCCACGATCGGCACCAGCCCATTGGTCAGTCCGAACACCGGCATAAAGACAAAGCTCTGCAGCTTGAAATAGACGCCGAACACCGAAACCGCTGTTTCGGTAAAGGGAATCAGGATTTTGTTCATCCCGATTGTCATGACGGTTGCGATCGACTGCATAATGATCGAAGGCACACCGACCTTATAGATTTCCCGGATAATGCGCAGGTTGGGACGGAACCCTTTGAAGGTGATCCTGACGTCATGGTTGAACAGGACATTGAAGAGCAGACCAAGCACCATCGCCAGAATCTGTCCCACCACGGTTGCGGCCGCCGCACCGTTGACGCCCATCGCGGGCATCCCGTACAGACCAAAAATCAGGATCGGGTCAAGGATAATATTGGTGATCGCGCCGATCCCCTGTGTAATCATATTGTAGATCGTGTTGCCTGTCGACTGCATGATCCGCTCGGCTGTGACCTGTAAAAAAATCCCGAAGGAAAACACTGTGCAGATGGTAAGATAACCGGTCCCCATCTCGACAATCTCCTTGGTCTGGGTAAACAGCCGGAAGAACTGCTCTGAAAACAGCCCGCCAAACAGGGCAAACAATGCCGCGCTGATGACCGCCAGGACAAGCCCATTTTCCGCGGTAGCATTCGCGTCCTCGAAATTGCGTTCCCCCAGCCTGCGGGAGAGCAGCGAGTTGATACCCACACCGGTACCCACCGATACCGCGATCATCAGGTTTTGAACCGGAAATGCCAGAGAAACCGCAGTCAGGGCATTCTCGCTCACCTGCGCCACAAAAATACTGTCTACGATGTTGTACATCGCCTGCACCAGCATCGAAATCATGATTGGGAGCGACATACTGATGAGCAGCCTGCTAACCGGCATAGTGCCCATCTTGTTCTCTTTTCTTGCCTCCATCTTCTCATTCCTTTCTGTCATGGCATGTCTACAGATTTCAAGATTAACTTTTCTATACTAGCACAATCCATCATAAAAGTAAACCCCTGCACCAGAACGATGCAGGGGGTCGAAAGCTCTTATTTTCTCAAATCAGTACATGCCGCCCATGCCGCCAGCAGGCATTGCAGGAGCCGGATTCTCCTCTTTCTCGTCAGCAACCAGCGATTCGGTGGTCAGAACCATCGCTGCAACCGAAGCCGCATTCTGGATTGCGCTTCTGGTAACCTTGGTCGGATCGACGATGCCGAGTTCGATCATATCGCCGTAAGTCTCTTTGTAGAAATCGAAGCCATAGCCAACCTTCTCGGAACGCTTGATCGTGTCAATGATGACCGAACCTTCCATGCCGGCATTCGCAGCGATCTGGCGGACAGGCTCCTCCAGTGCGCGCAGAACAATCTTCGCACCGGTCTTTTCGTCACCGTCGAGGGTCGGGATCAGTTTCTCAACCGCCGCAGTCGCGTTCAGCGGAGCGATACCGCCGCCTGCAACGATGCCTTCCTCTACGGCCGCCTTGGTCGAAGCCAGCGCATCCTCAATGCGGAGTTTCTTCTCTTTCATCTCGATCTCAGTCGCTGCACCGACCTTGATAACCGCGACACCGCCCGCCAGTTTTGCCAGGCGCTCCTGCAGCTTCTCTTTGTCGTAATCGCTGGTCGTGGTTTCGATCTGTGCGCGGATCTGGCTGACCCGATCTTTGATCTCCTTGCTGTCGCCTGAGCCATCAACGATGATCGTGTTCTCTTTCTGGATCACGACCTGACGTGCACGTCCGAGCTGGCTGAACTGGGTATCTTTCAGTTCGAGACCCAGCTCCTCGCTGATGACCTCGCCGCCGGTGAGAATCGCAATATCACGGAGCATATCTTTCCGGCGGTCGCCGAATCCCGGAGCCTTGACTGCAACACAGGTGAAGGTACCACGCAGGCGGTTAACGATCAGGGTGGAGAGTGCCTCGCCCTCGACATCCTCAGCGATAATCAACAGCTTTTTGCCGCCCTGAACCACCTGCTCGAGCAACGGCAGGATTTCCTGGATGTTGGAAATCTTCTTGTCGGTGATCAGGATGTAAGCGTCATCCAGAACTGCTTCCATCTTCTCGGTATCGGTGACCATATACGGGGTGATGTAGCCGCGGTCGAACTGCATTCCTTCGACTACCTCGGTATAGGTCTCGGCGGTCTTGGACTCTTCAATTGTGATAACGCCATCAGCCGAAACTTTCTCCATCGCTTCCGCAATCAGTTTGCCGATAAACTCGTCACCCGAAGAAACCGAACCAACGCGGGCAATATCCTCGCTGCCTTTGACCTTCTTGGAATTCTCCTTGATCGCCTCAACCGCAGCATCTACTGCTTTCGCCATGCCTTTTTTTACGATCATCGGGTTTGCACCGGAAGCGACATTCTTCATTCCCTCGCGGACGAGCGCCTGTGCCAGCAGGGTTGCGGTGGTGGTACCGTCGCCGGCTGCGTCGTTGGTCTTGGTTGCAACCTCTTTCACCAGCTGTGCGCCCATATTCTCGAACGCGTCGCCCAGCTCGATCTCTTTCGCGATCGTCACACCGTCATTGGTAATCAGCGGGGCGCCGAACTTCTTATCCAGAACCACGTTGCGCCCTTTGGGGCCAAGGGTAATCTTAACAGTATCCGCGAGTTTATCAATACCGGCCTGAAGCGACTTTCTGGCTTCCTCGCCGTAAGCAATTACTTTTGCCATAATGGTTCATCTTCCTTTCATTCCATAAAAAATTGACTGAGACAGGCTTATTCCACGATCGCGAGGATGTCGCCCTGACGAAGAATGGTGTATTCTTCCCCGTCCACCTTGACCTGGCTTCCAGAATATTTGCTCATGAGCACCTTATCGCCCACTTTGACTGTCATGGTGACTTCCTTGCCATCCACCATGCCGCCCGGCCCAACTGCCAGCACTTCCGCGATCTCCGGTTTCTCTTTCGCCGAACCTGCGAGGATGATGCCGCTCTTGGTGGTCTCCTCGGCCTCTACCATCTTCGTGACAACTCTGTCTGCCAATGGTTTGATTGTCATTACAATTCCTCCAATATAAAAATTAAATTGAAAACTCGCTTTAGCACTCATTATTCTCGAGTGCTAATATTATAATAATACAAATTTTCTAAAAATCAACCCCCTTTTTTGATCTTTTCTGAATTTTAACAGTTTTGTTACAATCCCGCTTCCAATTT
>Ga0137306_102005_pt1 | contig 18347 bp, 19 predicted proteins | sample Inofroosms_March_FD_97187 | JGI IMG/M metagenome (GOLD analysis project Ga0137306, IMG submission 97187) | Mouse cecal microbial communities from Vienna, Austria - N-Acetylneuraminic and N-Acetylglucosamine D2O microcosms_March | ecosystem: Host-associated > Mammals > Digestive system > Large...
CATTTGTGGAACAGGCAGGGGAGTTCCCGGTGATCTTCGTGGACGGAAAACCAGAGACTGTGATCGGAACAGGCGGCCGCACAGAGCGGACCGCGGCAAAAGACGGGGAAGGCTTCAGGGCAGTGGCCGGCGGAGAGGTTATCGCTCTGTCAGAGCTGGCCGGGAAACTGAAAGCAAGAGGATTTGTGGATATTGAAGTGGATAGGGAATTTAAGGATCTGAGCTTCTATCATTATAATAAAGACCGGCAGATTTTTGTGTTCCAAAACGAATCGGCAACGGAGATGTTTTGCGGGAAGGTGACACTGCCGACAGCGGAGCCGGTTGTATATTATGATGCTATGGAAGATGTGTATGAGCAGGCGGATTTTCATGAAGTGAAAGGAAACATAGAAGTTTCACTGGAATTGGAACCTGGGGAATGTGTCGTGATACTCGAACAAAAAAATATAGTATGCAATGCGAAACACAAAAGTTTCAGGGAACAGATCGACGGATTGAAAATCAGGGATATCTCTGCAGACTGGACAGTAAGCCTGGTGAAATCTAAAGAATATCCGCAGTTCCCGGAAGGGGAGAGGATGCATCAGTTGATTCCTGTTTCTGATTTAAAACCCTCGTTTTCTGGTATAGCATGCTATGAAAAAACGGTGTATCTGGAGGAGGCGACGGAGAGGGCTGTGCTGAAAGTAGAGCATGTGTTTGAGATGATGAAAGTGACTGTCAATGGAAGCGAAGCAGGCGTGCGGATCTTTCCGCCGTATCAGGTGGAGATCAGCGGTGAACTCAAAGCCGGGAAAAATAAGATCGTTGTGGAGGTGGCTGGTACACCCTTGAGGGAAATGCTGGAGATCCCGCAGCCGCCGTTTGATTTTACACATGAGGCGTTAGAGCCGATGGGGATGTTTGGAAAGGTCGAGTTATACTGCAGCTGATGCTTGGATCAACGGCTTCTGTTTATATGTTGCCGTGCATTTGCTGCTTCGGCATAGATAAAGGTAAAAAAGAGCGGTGGGAAGGCTGCTCTTTTTGGCGTGCAGAGATCCTCCCGTACCAAGGGCAGTAAAAATTTGTGCATCATTTGTAAAAATCTGGTGTCTGACGGCAGCCTTCGGATTGTGTTATGATAAATTCATGAAACAAAAAGGCACTTCAAAAGCACAAGGAGGTAAAGAGTAATGAAGAAAAAAGTCATAAGTGTATTGCTTGCTGGGCTTATGGTATTGGGACTCGCTGGATGTCAGGGAGGGACATCAGAGCAGGAGAGTAAAACGGAAGGGTCTTCCGGCGACGGGGGAAAGACTGCCGTAAAGCTGGTAGTCTGGTCGTCCGGAGCGGCGGAGAATTTCCAGAAAGGCGCGGACGCATTTAACAGCCGCCAAGATAAGATTGATTTTCAGATTGAGATGCAGACCGGAGATTATAACCAGTATCTGAGGGCAAAGGTTGCTTCCGATGACCTGCCGGATATGTTCTTTCTGAATCCTTATTCACAGGTACAGCAGTTTGCGGAAAACGACAGGATCCTGGACCTGAGCGACCAGGAGTTTTCTTCTAAGATCTATGATTCCGTGAAAGACGCATACAGCTATGAGGGAAAAGCTTACGCATATCCGATGTGTCTAGAAATGCTGGGGATTTATTATAATGTGGATCTGTTTGAAGAGGCAGGGATCACAGAGGTTCCGAAAACATTTGCAGAGATGGAGGAGGTATGCAGAAAGCTGCAGGAAAAGAACATCACACCGTTCGCCGCAACCTACAAAGACGGCTGGACGCTGAACCATTTATTCAGCTGCCTGCAGGGAAATGTTGTGGGAGATTCCTGGGTTCAGGAAATGAATGAAGGAACCGGTTCCTTCGCCAATGACAGGTCAGAAGAGGTGTTCCGATTCCTGGATCTGATGAAAGATAATTCTGGATCAAATTATATGGACGCAGATTCTACTGCCGGATTTAATGCCTTTGCATCAGGCGAAGCAGCCATGATCGCCAGCGGGGAATTTTCTTTGCTGAATGCGGAAAGTGTGAATCCGGATCTGAACGTAGGGCTGTTCGGCGTGCCGAATACGGATGACGAAGCAGACGCGAAGCTTGACGTGGATGTGGGAATCTGTATTGTGGTAAACAAGAAATCAGAGCATCTGGAGGAAACGCTGGAGGTTTTGAACTATATTGCGGATAATACGGATGCAGAAGGATGGATGCATTATTCATCAGACGCCATGGGAGCCGCACCTCCGGCTATGGAATTTGAGATGCAGTTGGACAAGCAATATTATAAAGACTATACCGCATATATGGAATCCGGAAACTCGAAGCCCTGGATCTACCTGCAGCTTCCTTCTGGAATCGCAGATACGGTAGGTCCTGCGGTTCAGGGTTATTTTGCAGGAAGCACAGACATGGCAGAAACCCTGGAAGTGATGGACGTCGGATGTCAGGAACTGCTGGAATAGACAAGGAATGAATTTTTAAACACGCTCTAGGGGAGGGGATGGATCCTCTCCCATTTTCATCCGCTCGAACGCAGAAAAAGCGCCGATGGGAGGCTTTCTGCAAAGCGCGGTATTCTGACAGGGAAGAGAGGTGCGGTATGTCAGATTTTTTGTACAAGAAAAATAAGAAATTTTATCTTTCGCTGCTTTTCCCGGCGCTGCTGCTATACTGTGCGGCGCTGGCAGGCCCCCTGCTGATCGGGTCGCTTCCTTATTCATTTTTGAACTGGAACCTGATCAAAGGGAAAAAAGAATTTATCGGACTCGGAAATTATATCAAGCTGTTTCAGGACGAGAGGTTTATACATGCAGTAGGCTTTACCATAATGCTGGCGGTTGTATCGATCATTTTATCGAATATCGTTGCATTTGCGGTGGCATTTATGCTGGACAGAAATGTCCGGGGGAAAGGTGTGATCCGGTCTTTCTTCTTTATTCCGAATATCATCAGCGGGGTTATGGTAGCATTTGTATGGATCTTTATTTTTACAAATGCCATTCCCAACGTAGGGGAGCGGCTGAATCTGGACTATCTGGTAAATATCAGCTGGTTTGGAAATGCGGATATGTCTATGGCGGCTGTGGTGATCGTGACCACCTGGCAGTCTACGGGATTTCTGATGATGCTGTATGTGGCGGGGCTGCAGACGATCCCCAGGGATGTGATCGAGGCGGCTATGCTGGACGGATGCGTGGGATTGAAAAAAATATTCCGGATTCAGCTTCCTCTGCTCATGCCTACAGTAACGATCAATCTGTTTGTCTCCATAGCGGGCGCGTTCAAGTCCTTTGATATCCCGCTGTCGCTGACCGGCGGAGGACCGGCGAACAGTACCCAGACCATAGCCCTCAACATCTATTCAGACGCTTTTGGCGCATATAAGACAGGTTATGCATCCGCAAAATCCATGGTATTGTTTTTAATGGTTGCGGTCATTGCGTTTATTCAGCTGCGGATCACACGGAAGAGGGAGGTGCAGATGTAATATGAAAAGTCAGAGCAATCAAGGAAAAGTATGGATGAAAAGCCTGCTGTGCTTTCTGGCCGGCTTTGTGTTTATCCTGCCGGTACTCCTGATCGTTATGAATGCATTTAAACCCAACGGCGAGATTCTGACATCCTTTATATCACTGCCGAAGGGTCTGTATCTGGACAATTTTGCGCAGGCAATGGAAACCATGAACTTCTGGGTGGTTTTTAAAAATACGGTATTCGTGACCATTTGTACGGTGCTGCTGGCAGGAAGCGTTTCCTTCCTGGGGGCATATGGGATTTCCCACCTGCGGGGAAAGATTTCCGACGGGTTCTATATTCTGTTTGTACTGGGACAGATCATCCCCTTTCACACGGTCATGATTCCTATATCGGTCATGGCTACAAAGCTGCATCTGAATAATACTCATCTGGGCCTGATCCTGTTTAACAGCGGTTTCTTTACGGCGTTCGGCATTATGACTTATGTGGGTTTTTTAAAAACTGTGCCCAGGGAGCTGGAGGAAGCGGCAGCGATCGACGGGGCAGGGCCTTTCCGCATCATGATGCAGATTGTATTTCCGTTGGTAAAATCGGCCACAGTGACACTGGGAATCCTGTTTTTTCTCTGGACGTGGAACGACCTTCTGCTTCCGAATATCCTCATCAGTGACGGGAATCTGCGGACGATCACGGTAAATCTATACATGTTTAAATCAGCCACCAATGCCCAGTGGAATCTGCTGATCGCCGGACTAGTGGTTTCGATGATCCCTATTATCGTGATCTATATTGCAGGGCAGAAGTATATTACCAGCGGCCTGACAGCAGGCGCGGTCAAATAACCAGACGGGAAACCTGACAGCGAGGCAGCCATAATAAGGCGCAGAGCCTGCCGGCAAGCCGGGCGGGATCAGAAGGAGGGAACATACAATGGCACCATTTTTTTATAAAGATAATATGAATATCAGGGAGATCAATGGCTTTACCATACAGCAGACAGCAAAAGACGTCTGGGCCATCGATGAGTTTGGGATTGATATCATGTACCTGATCGTTGGAACTGAAAAAGCGCTGCTTCTGGACACGGGAATCGGCATCGGAGATATCCGTGCGGTCGTGAGGGAGCTGACAGAAAAGCCGCTTATCGTAGTCAATTCACACCACCATTATGACCATGTGGGAGGAAACGGACATTTTGACAAAGTGTTTGCCCATAAAAATGCGCTCCCTGTGATCCGGGAACAAAATCGGGCGGAGTACAGAAAAGAATTTTTCCTGCAGCAGGAGGCAAGGCCGGAGTACAGCTATAAGGCGAGTCTGCGGGCGTACATGGAAGAAACGGCGGAATACGAACTGGCGGGGATCGAAGAAGGGGAAATATTCGACCTGGGAGGCCGGAAACTGGAAACAGTATTTACACCCGGCCATACAAAGGACTGCATCTGTCTTCTGGACAGGGACGATCGGTTTTTGTTTTCCGGGGATACGATTGTGAGCACGCCTACGCTGATGCTGGATGTATTTTCAGATACAATGGGGGTATACCTGGAAACGCTGAAAAAGCTGCATTCGCTGAAGGAGCATTATGAACTGATCTTCCCAGGACATTATATCAGGCCCATCGGCGGACGCTATATCGAGGACATGATACAATGTATCCAGAGGCTGCTGGAAGATCCAATGTCAGGGGAAAAGGATGCATGCGGCATGACGCGGAGTCAGGTATACTTTTTCCAGTACGGTCTTGCATCAGTCTTATATACGCTAGACCGGGCAAAAAGATAAAAATATGGGGCTGGTGCAAAATGGAGATGATCATTTTGCACCAGCCTCATTTCAGGAATTAAAAAATGCAGAGGTGATCTTTCGGTAATCTGTGGGCGACATGGAAAACTGGCTGTGGAATACACGGGTAAAATAACGTACATTCGGGTATCCTGTTTTTTCCGCGATCTGGGGCACTTTCAGATTGGAATTGCGCAAAAGGTTCTTCGCTTCCTCCATCCTGCGTTCAGTCAGGATCTGGGAAAAATTCTTATTCGTATTTTGTTTGATAAAGCGGCTCAGGTAAGACGGATTCCTGCTGACATGCTCTGATAAAGAAGCAAGCCCGATGCTGTCGCTGTAATTTGCATCGATATAATCATAGATGCTCTGGATCAGATGATTCTGCTCAGCCGCCTGCGCGTCGTTGATCCAGTCAACGATAAAGTCGATCCAATACTGGAGATATTGCAGCTTCAGACGGATCTCCGTCTGCTGGCGCAGAGGGGTCAGGATGTTGTTTTCGATCTTTGCTGTTTCCGTGGGAGGAATGGATAAATCCTGAATGAACAGCAGTATATTGGATGTGATCAGATCGATCATCTCCGTTACATAGCTTTTTGACCGGCCCTGAAACTGTTCTGTGATCTTCTCATATTCTTTCCGAACGGGTTCCTTTTCACCCAGCCGCATCAGCCGGATCAGTCTGGTGATGGACTGGATGATATCAAAATACTCTTCATGAACAAGCGTATCCGGCAGGTCGCTGAAAAAGGTGACCGGTGAAGTGGATCGGATGCCTGCATTTTCCAGACAGCGTGTTACCTGTTTTCGCAGAAAAGGTATCTGAGATAGGTCATCTGTAAAATTGCTGATACCGACGGACACTTGGATCGGATAGCTCTGCTCCAGCGTTTCCCGAATACCCTGGAATCTCTGATACATGTCAGAGGAAGTGGGCGCCGTTTTTTCGGACATCCATAAGATATAGATCGTATCCCCGAAAGGATAGGTCAGAAAATCCGGATCATTGCGGGTCAGGTGCTGTTCGATCATGTAGGAATAGTAAAAATCTTCGCCAAAACCGCCGCTGCAGGTGAAACGGACCGCACAGAGACAGAAGAAAGCAGCATCCATCTGAAACTGCTTCTGCACCGACAGGAGCTGCTCCTTCGTCTGTGTGAGCGGATGGAAGAGGAGCCTTTCGATAAACTGGCGTCTGGCAGATGAAAAATGGGTGGAAAAATAGCTCTGGAACATACTGTGGATCTCATCGTGCTTTTGCTTTTCCAGTATGGTGTGTACGGCCTTACGTATAGCCTGCAGCGCCTGCTCTTCGTCGATGGGTTTTAATAGATAATCAAATACCTGGTAGGCGATACCGGATTTTGCATATTCGAAATCCGAGTAACCGGTAATAAATATGACCAGGGTATCGAGCTGGTTTTCGTGAATATAACGTGCCAGATCGACTCCGGAGATCCTGGGCATCCGGATATCTGTAAGCAGGAGCTGAGGGGGACATTCTTTCAAAAGCTCCATGGCCCGGGCGGGATCTGAAGTGGACACTACGGAATGTATCCCAAGGGACGACGAGGTGATAAGCTGCTCTAATCTTTTCTGGATCAATGGTTCATCATCAACGATCAGTAATTTCATGGGAGGAATCCTTTCTGTAGGGTACGGTGGATTTTGGAATGCATATGGTAACGTTGGTTCCATGCGGAGAGATGGCGCTTACAGTCAACCCGTAGTCTGTACCATATAAGATCTGCAGTTTCTTTTGTATATTAAAAATACCGATGTGTTTGCTGGAAATGGAGGAACTCTCATCCAGGGCCCTCAGCTGCCGGATGATCCCGGGTGGCATCCCGGTTCCGTTGTCTTTGATATCAATATATAGATTCTGCTCGTCTTCAGATCCGAAGATGCCGATCATTCCGGTCTCCGTCAGGTTGGACACCCCATGCAGAACTGCATTTTCAACCAGCGGCTGCAGGGTGAGCTTGGGAATATAATACTGGTACATGGACTCGGGCACCTCTGTCAGGAACAGGATCTTATCCTGGAAACGCATTTTCTGGATAAAAATATACTGTTTTATATAAGAAAGATCTTCTTCCACGGTGACGAAGGTATCTCCTTTGATGGACATCCGCATGATATTGGCCAGGGAAGTTACCACCTTCTTGACATTTTCCTTCTCTCCCATATCGACCAGACTGTTGACGCAGTCCAGCGTATTATAGAGAAAATGCGGGTTGATCTGTGCCTGGAGAGATTCTAACTGGGCGTTCTGTGTCAGGATCTCTTTTAGATAGACTGTATGGATCAGGTGGTCGATACGTGACAGCATATTGTTATAAACCAGCCCCAGCTCCTGAAATTCATCCTTTGATTCCACATTGATATAAGCGCTTTCATCAATCTGCTGAGTCTGATTCAGCTTCCGGATAAACCGGGACACCTGCCCGGAGATCATATTTCCGGAATAGATGATGGCGAACAGTATGATAAAAACGGACAGCAGTATGATAAAAAGTTCGATGCAGAAAAGCTTGTAAGTATTGGAAAACAGAATGGATTCGTCAATAATGCTTGTGACGAAGCATCCGCTGTAAGACAGGGCGCGCCTGTCCACCGTATAATGTTTACTCTTGCCGGAACGGCCAGCAAGTATGATCTCTTGGCACTTTTTATCTTCCAGCGGAGAGGTGTTGATCAGGATCTTCCCGTGGGAATCTGTGAGAAGCGTAAAGATCGCATCGGAGTTCTGCTGCATTTTGAGCTGTTTTTCCAGGGCGGCACGGGAAATGTCCAACAGCAGAAAGCCGATCTCCTCATCGCTTTCTTTCAGAGTCGGAATATATACGGTCCGTGCAACCGTAAGCACGTGGGGCCTCGAAGGAATATCCTCCAGGATCAGCTTGCCGTGATGCTCCCGGGCGTGGGAATGAATGGAATCTGCATATGCTTTTGCTGTCTCCAGTGTATTCGAATAGATGGCGTTGTTCGTATACAGGTCTCCGTTTTTGTTGAACAGGCTGACCTGTGCGATCTCCGGATTCTGATCCGTAAGCAGCAGTGCTGTGTGGGAAGCAAGATTTTGATGCAGTTTATCTATGGAATCCTGGGATAAAGGCTCCTGGTCAGTCATCAGATATTCCTGGATATCACGGGTATAATATAGATAATTGGTGGTGATCTGGTCGTAATTGTTGAGTAATGTATCCAGCAGATTGGTTTTTTCTATGATATTCTGCCGGGTCTGGTCATAGACCATGGTCCTCATCTGCTGATACATGATCAGCGTGATGCTGAGAAAAAGAATGACATAACTCAGTATGACAAACGGCAGACATGCCACGATGATCTTATTTTTAATACGGAATCGGTCAAAAAAGTTCTGCAGTTTGGGTCTCATATGGTCACTCCTTTGATGCAGTATTTTTGATTGCTGATACAATCATAGCATAGATGTATGGAACCTTCAATCCGGCATTTTTTGAAGATCGCTGGTCACATCATGACGTGCTGCAGTTCACGGCCTGACCGTACACTTGCTGCACGGTTAGACGCTATAAAAGTGATGGGGGCAATCCAAAAGCCGTTGGCTGTGAACATCAGAAAAGATGTCAATAGACTTCATATTCGCCCTGTGCTATACTGTTGTAAGAGGAGTGGTCTGTCCGGCTGACAGGCAGACGGTTGATCAGAAGAGGTTATACGTAACAATGTAGGCGGAAATGGAATTGCTCGAAGGGAGGGCATCATGACTGAGAATGAATTGCTGTTGGCTATATCTGATATAATGGATCAAAAATTGAAATCTGAGCTGCAGCCTATAAAGAATGATCTGCAGGCAGTAAAGGATGAGGTACAGGCAGTAAAGAGTGAAGTACAGGCAGTAAAGGATGACGTGCATCATATGAAGCTGTACCAGGAAAATATCATCATGCCGCGGCTGAATACAATCGAATCCTGTTACACGGATACATATGGCAGATACCGAAATTATTCTGATAAAATAGAGGCTGCGTTTGAGGACATTGGACTGCTGAAAAAGGTAGTATCGGAGCACAGCATAAAACTGCAGGCATTGGGATGAAAGACATCATGATCGGTATGGATCGGGCTTTTACCATATATATACTTGCAGTCAGCTTTCTGACATTGATTCTGTTCGGAGTGGACAAGTGGAAGGCAATTCACGGAAAATGGCGGATCAGGGAATCCGTTTTGCTGGGTCTGTCGTTCATCGGCGGAGCAGCAGGCGGACTGGTTGCCATGTATCTGTTCCGACATAAGATTCGGAAAATTCGTTTCCAGATTGGAGTACCTCTGATCCTTTTGTAATTGTTGCGATTCACAGTAACAATCCATGACATTACACGGCTCTGAGAGTATCACGAGAGGTCATGCCGCAGTATATATAGATTTTGCCGTGACCTGCCGGATTGCAGCCGTATAGCTGGAATCTGTCTGCAAATCCAGAAGAAAGGAAACGAAAGAGATGGAAACCATCGGTATCATAGAAGACGACGAACTGCTGGGGCAGGCCCTGGCCATCGCGCTTCGGAAAGAGGGATACGAGACGCTGTCCGCTGTGAACTGCAGGGAGGGCAGGGGGCTGCTGGAAAAAAATCCGGATCTGCTGCTGATTGACATCAACCTGCCTGACGGGGACGGGATCAGCTTCTGCCGCGACATGCGCAGATACCAGGAGATCCCGCTGACGATGAAGGAGTACCGGCTTTTGGAATATTTGGCAAAGAACAAAGGGCAGCTCCTTACCAAAAATCAGATCTTGGAGCAGGTATGGGATGTGGACGGCGCTTTTGTGGGAGAAAATACGGTCAGTGTGACGGTGAACCGTCTGCGCAGGAAAATCGAGCCGGATGGGGCCGATCCTGTGTATATCAAAAATGTGTTCGGGCAGGGGTATGTATTCGGGGAATGATGGGCGCGCAGGCGGGGGCTGCAGATTTGCACCCGGTTCCCGGAAAAGCTGTTCCATCCCCACGACGCGGACTGGCTGGGGGAGGCAGTCTTCAACCTGCTGGATAATGCGGTCAAATATTCCCTCCCAGGGCCAGGCGGTGAGATCCTGCCGGACGCGCACCGAAGCGAAAGAGAGAACACACTGCCCGGCACGGGTCAGATGGAAAGAACAGAGATCCTGCCGGATGCGGAGCGAGACGAAAGAGAGAACACACTGCTTGGCGCGGGTCAGATGGAAGGAACGGAGATCCTGCTGGGTGCGGAGCAAAATGAAATGTTCGTGCGGATCTGGGTCAGCGACCACGGGACCGGCATCAAGGAGGGTGACGAGGCCAGGGTATTCCAGCGCTTTTACAGGGGCAGCAATGCAGGGAAAACAGAAGGCTTTGGGCTGGGGCTGTATCTGACAAGGGAGATCGTCCTTCTGCACGGCGGATTTGTAAAGCTGAAACGGCAGAAGGACGGGACCTGCGTGGAAATCTATCTGGAACGATCTCCGGCGCTATTGCGATCATAAATCCGCAGCGTATTGTTTTTACAGGAGATCTGCTGCCGTGGGAAATCCATGCAGGGTAATAAGAACCATTACGGATGAAGACAAAGAAACTTACTCTGACAGAGAGCAGAGGGAATAAAGGAGAGCTTATGAAATACAGAGAACTTGGAAAGACCGGCTTAATGGTCAGCGAGATCGGGCTTGGTGGAGAATGGCTGGAGCGTCATAATACGGAAGAAGTAAAAGCAGTGATTGATGTCTGTGAAAAAGAAGGGATTAATATTCTGGATTGTTGGATGTCGGAGCCAAATGTCCGGTCTAATATCGGATCGGCGATAAAGGGAAAACGCAGCCGGTGGATCATTCAGGGGCATATCGGCTCTATCTGGGAAAATGGGCAATATGTCAGATCAAGAGATCTGGAAAAAGTGAAACCGGCTTTTGAAGATTTGCTGGTACGGCTTCAGACGGACTATATTGATCTGGGAATGATACATTTTATAGATACTGCAGAAGAATTTGACCGGGTTATGAATGGGGAATTTATCGAGTATGTGAGACAGCTAAAAAGAGAGGGAAAGATCCGTCATATCGGAATGAGCTCCCATAACCCGTCCATTGCTAAAATGGCGGCCTGCCATGGTGAGGTTGAAATGCTCTTATTCAGTATCAATCCGGCTTTTGATCTGCTGCCGCCTGTTACGGATCTGGAACAATATTTTACGGGGCAATATGATGAAAGCCTGAGTGGAATTGCGCCAGAGCGCGAAGAATTGTATAAGATTTGTGAACAGAACCGTGTTGGGATTACGGTTATGAAAGGATATGCGGGGGGACGCCTGTTTCAGGAACAGACATCACCATTTGGAGTCGCGCTGACACCTGTACAGTGTATTCATTACGCACTGACCCGACCCGCAGTAGCGGCGGTAATGGCCGGATTTGACAAGCCGCAGCATGTATACGAGGCTGTGGCATATGAGACAGCTTCCAGCGCGGAGAAAGACTATGCGAGTGTTTTGGCATCGGCTCCGCGGCATGCATTTTCAACAGGACAGTGTACGTATTGTGGACATTGCGCACCATGCCCTGCCAGGATTGACATTGCTATGGTTAATAAGCTGTATGATCTTGCCTTGATGCAGGATGAAATTCCGGGAACAGTCCGTGCGCATTATCAGCAGTTAACTGCAAATGCAGCAGACTGTATCGGATGCGGAAGCTGTGAGAGCAGATGTCCTTTTCAGGTGCCGATTACCGGGCGTATGCGGAAAGCAAAGGAATTATTTTTATGATTTTTAGCGGGCGGTGCTGCCGGCATCATCGTTCTCTGCCTGTTGTTTTCTTCTGATCCATGCTTCGTCGTCCTCGTAAAATGGAACCTGTTCAGGATAAGCACGGGCAATCTGTTCTTCGATATGGAAGCTGTTATTTAAAGTATCATAGAGCAAAAAATCTGCGGTATACAGGATAAACCAAAATCCGGTAAGAGGCAGTAAGACAACAGACCATGGGAGGAAAAGGGCAAGGACAATCCAATAAAGCATCTGGAGCAGTGCGATGCCGAGGACTCTGGGAAAATACCGGAGCATGAATAAAAGGCAGTTCCCGGCGCTCCGCAGGAAAGGCTGTTCGAACAGAACGATCTGCGGCCAGATGGTGGAGAAGCACATGGTAACGATCAAGATACTGACTAAATAGAGCGCGATGGTTCCCCATCCGGGAAAGGAAGCAGACCACCAGAACAGCATAGCCATAAAGATATCGAAACCAAGCAGGAGGCAGAATAAGATGCCGGGCAGAATGGACTGCCGCCAGTTCTGCCGCAAGGCATGTGTATAATCACGGAAGCACCTTGGCTTTGCATCCCGGAAGCCGCGGAAAACGGCGTCATGCATACAGGATAGGGCGGGACCGGCAAAAATTCCGCCGATGATCCCGGCAAAGAGCATAACAAGCAGACTGGAAGAGGGGATGGCATAGACGCTCCCGATTGCAAAAGGTAAAAAGCCAAGTATAGTCATCAGATTTGTAAACAAATATTTCCTGATATTCCGTTCTAAAACCTCGGTATATCGTGCAAAGCCGGTCAGGCGCTGTCCGGTTGATGCGTGTTGATTTTGATGATGTAAGAAAGCCATGATAGTTTCCCCCTGGTATTAATTTTGCTGGATATATTGACAGTTATTTAGGAAATCTTTCAGTAATGCGGTAAGACTTCCGTCATAATCTTTCGTACAGGTCAGTTCCGCGCATACCGCGTTTGCGCCGCAGACCCCTAATGCGGATACTCCATGGTCATAGGGCGTGTCTTCTCCGATACAGTCATAGGTGATCAGGGTATAGGACTGGCTGTTGCAGATGATGGTGTCCGTGGTTTGGATTTTGTATTTGCCTTCGGCAGAAGCAAGCCATGCCTGGCGGCTTTTTTCTGCATCTTTTTCGCTTTTTTCTTCACTTGCAAGAAGGTATAGCTGTGCGTTATAGAGGTCGATCGTTTCTCCCTCACTGTTTTCGTAAGGCACAGGATTACCGGCGCCCCATGCAGCATAAAAGAGTCCGTCTGCAGCGAGTACATCCTTATTATCAAGTAAGATAAATTCCTGCGGCGCATTGGCAGTCATAACTGTGCCGATTTCTGTCTGGCCTTCCGGCTGCTTCTGTCCATCTTTGGCAGTCGAAGAAGCGGAAGAACAGCCTGTCAGAGACAGAATCAGACAGCCAAAGAGCAAAGCGGCTTTTTGCTTCTGATTCCGGTATTTTCTTCTCATTTTCTCTCAACCTCCTCTAAGTGTTTGATCCATCTGTAAAGAATCCCAGATCTGGCTGCATTCATCTGCATAGAGAGTTTTGCTTCTGCTATAAAAGCAACGCCTTCCAAGGTACAGATTAAAATCCCAGGGGATCACTTTTCCTTCTGCGGAAAAATCATATTCATCCGGACAGCTTCCATCCGGCATGGCCAGTACCTGAAAATCTCTCTGAACCTTTCCGGGATCTTCCATCAGGAAGAAGTAGCTTGTGCAGTCATCAATGTCCCCGATCAGAGCAATCTCGGCTGCCTGCTGATAGGAAAGACTTTCGGCATCTCCTGCGGAGATATTGCTGACAAACTGGTTGATTTTTACCAGTATTTTTCCGTCATGATTGTAATCTCCCGCCAGAGAGGTGAAGGTGTTTTCTATAGAAGCAGCTATATCCTCCGGCAGAGAATGGTCTCCGATATATGCAATCTGGAGATCTGGCGTATCCCTGAACCATCCAAGGTTGTTTCCGATGATATCGATTCCGATGAAGAACAGAATGATTCCGCAGATGACATACCATTTGTGATAATACCACCAGTTTTTCATTGACAATCATTTCCTTTCTTTGGCGATGCCGCCCTCTTCTTTTGTAGTGCCGCCGTATGCATAGGATACAGGGAGGCAGACAAGTGGTGGTTTGGTAGACATGTGCTCCTGCAACAGAAGCTCCACGCACATTTCGGCAATATCCATAATTGGCTGCACGATTGTAGAGCAAAAGTAATCGCCGTCCCCGAAAGCCCGTATACCGTCAAAACCAATCACCTGTACATCCTCCGGCACCCGCAGATTCATTTTACGGAGTATTTTAATGATCTCATAGGCGATATAGTCCGTCACGCAGAACAGCCCGTCAAATTCCAGCTTTCCGTCAAAAAGATGCTCTCTTAAGAAAGCTTCAAACTCGCTTAAAGGATCATCGTCCTGCAGAATCTTTTCTGAGAAAGAAAGATCTTTTATAAGACAGCCGTTTTCAAAGCCGGCCTTTCGTTTGTTGGGTTCGCTGTCAAGAGAAGAGCCTACGCGCAGAAAAGCAACGTTTTTGCAGCCCAAGTCTGCCAGCTTTGCCGCCGCCATCTGACCGCCGGCAAAATTATCGCTTGCAACACAGGGGATATGTGCTCCCATAGGGCGGTCGATGGATACAAATGGGATAGTTTCATCCGGATGCAGTTCCGGGTTATAGGTCAGGCCGATGATACCGTCCACTTTGTTCTGCTTTGTTATGGTGAGATATTCCTGCTCCATCCTGGAATCGTAGTCGGTGGTACACAGAAGCATCCGATAGTTTCTCTTCATAAGGGAAGTGTTGATGTGGTGTACCAGCTTTGCAAAAAAAGGATTGGATGTGTTGGGGATCAGCAGTGCAACCGTATAAGTTTTGCTGGCTTTCAGGCCCTGTGCGTAGCTGTTTACATGATAGTCAAGTTTTTGGATTGCTGCTTCCACACGAAGACGGTAGGATTCGCCTACCGGCAATCCGTTGATCACTTTGGAAACCGTACCCAATGCAACGCCTGCCTCCAATGCAACGTCTTTCATAGTAGGAACGGTATTTTTCCTGCGCATGATGAACACCTCATTTCTCTGTTTCGTGAAATAATTATAATACAATTTCATGCATTTGTAAAGAATGATTTCATGAAATTACATAAATTTCATGAAACGTTATATGAAGAACTAATATACAAAATGCTTAACTTCTATTTATTTAATTTTCACAAAAATATAAGAATTGACGAATTTATTTTATAAAGTGGTTGTAAAATAAAATTCAAAGTGATACTATTTTAGAGTGATACATATAACGTTTCACGAAACCATGGTGAAGAACGTTATGCAGAAGGAACGGCCGGTCTGACTGCAAAGATGAATCCCGGAACGTTGGGAAATGCTGTTTACATATTATATACAGCTGTGATACTAAACGGCTCACAGCGTATGGTGCAGACGCTTTCTGACAGTTCCATAGATAAGGAAGGAGAGATTTTATGGCTAGTTCAAAAAGAACACCTGCTCAGACAGAACAAAAATCGGTATGGGAACGCATGGGCGATCATTGGCAGTTATATCTGATGTTGTCGGTTCCATTGATTTTGACAATTATTTATAAATATGTACCGATGTACGGTATCCAGATCGCATTCCGTGATTACAAATCTGTGCGCGGGATGTGGGGCAGTGAATGGGTAGGATTGAAATGGTTCCAGCGTTTCTTTAGTTCCCCAAACTGTATCCGGATGATCAAGAACACGATATTGTTAAGTTTCTATAGTTTATTGTGGAGTTTCCCGATTCCGATCATCCTGTCGCTGGCGATCAACCAGCTTAGATTCAAGCGGTTTAAGCGGTCCGTACAGACGATTCTCTATGCACCGCATTTTATATCCATTATGGTTGTCTGCGGTATGCTGCGCATATTTTTAAGTCCGTCGGGCGGTCTGATCAACCTGATTGCCGGAACAGGGATTGACTTTTTATCAGAAGCATCTGCGTTCAGGACCATCTATATTGCATCCGGTATCTGGCAGGATGCAGGATGGGGGATCATCGTCTACATGGCATCTCTTGCAAATGTTGACGTTTCCCAGTATGAGGCGGCGAAGATCGACGGGGCTTCCCTGTTCCAGCGGATTCGGTATATAGACCTTCCGGAGCTAGTTCCGCAGATTGTACTTATGCTGATTATGAGCGCGGGCAACTTAATGAATGTTGGATTTGAGAAAGTATTCCTGCTCCAGACGGATCTGAATAAGGCTACCAGTGATGTCATTGCGGTATATGTTTACCAGCAGGGTATTGAACATGCCAAATACAGCTATTCAACAGCCGTCGGTCTGTTTAATACGGTAGTCAACGTCATTCTGCTGATTATCGTCAATAAGATAACGAGCAAGATTTCTGAAGACGTAAGCTTTGTATAGGAGGTGCAGCATGGGAAAGAAAAAAAAGACAGGACAGTTGCATGGTTTATCGGACAGGACCAGCGATATTATTCTGGTAGTGATCTGTCTTATTATTGTATTTTTGGTAGCATATCCGCTTTACTACGTGCTGGTTGCTTCTGTTTCCAATCCTTATGACGTATATGCGGGAAAGACGTTCCTGCTTCCAAGCGGGTTTACTCTGGATGGTTACAAGGCCGTATTTGCGGATAAGAGTATTATCACCGGCTTTCTCAACAGTATCAAATATACGGTGGTCGGGACGGTATTTTCCGTAGTGATGATCTATTTATCGGCCTATCCGTTGAGTGTAAAAAATCTGCCGGGACGAAAATTTATCAGTATTTTTTTCATTATAACCATGTATTTCGGCGGCGGTCTAATGCCTACATATCTGGTAGTCAGGGACACTGGATTGATTGATACGATATGGGCGATGTTTCTTCCGGGGGGCGTTGCCGTGGGCAATATGATCATTGTCCGTAATTTTTTTGAACACAGTATTCCGAAGGAAATGATTGAAGCCGCGGAGATTGACGGCTGTTCGAAATGGACGACTTTCATCAAGATCGTGGTTCCGTTAAGTAAGTCCATTATGGCAGTTATGGTAGTATTCAGCATGGTGGCCTATTGGAATGACTGGTTTACGGCTCTCATCTATCTGCCGGGAAAGGAAAATGCGCCGCTACCGCTTGTGCTGCGTAATATCTTGATCAAGAGTTCGGCGAGCGCAAGCCAGGCGGGCATGATTTCCGGAGGTTACGCGGAACTCAGTAAGCTGACAGAGATGATCAAATTTTCTTCGGTAATCGTGGCGGCCCTCCCGATGCTGATCATCTATCCGTTCGTCCAGAAATACTTTGAGAAGGGTATGATGGCAGGCGCGGTCAAGGGCTAACATATGATTGGATCAGTTCCGCCCATCCACGGGGCAATATATGGCGGGATGGACAGATGGATATGGAATTTTCGGAAAAGGAGATGGGATAATTGAAGAGATGGAAAAGAGTGATTTCCTGTATGCTGACAGCAGGCATGACGGTATCGATGGCCGCATGTGGAAATAAAGTCGAAAATTATTATGAACCCGGTGTCACCAATACAGATACTTCTCAGACGGATTTTACGATTATGGGAGGAATCAGTGCGCTGAGCCCGGGATATGAAGATAATGAGGTTCTAAACCAGATGCAGGAGGACGCGGGGATTAAGATCAATTGGAATGTAATGAGCGATTCTCTGGCAGAGCAGGTAAATATTCGGATTGCCGGGAGACAGCTTCCAGATGCATTTATGGCAGTCGGATTCAGTAATTATGATATCACGACCTATGGAAGCGACGGCGCGTTCATCGATCTGAGTCCGTACCTGACGGAAGAATATATGCCGAACCTGTCAAAGATACTGGAAGAGAATCCGGATATTCGAAGTGCGATCACCATGAGTGACGGAGGGATCTACGGTCTTCCATCTGGAGAGAGGATGGGAACCGCAGGTATTGGAGCCGGAGAGGATTACAATATCTATCAGTTCCCGCAGTTTGCAATGATCAACAAAGCATGGCTGGATGAACTGAACCTGGAGGTTCCGGAGACTCTGGATGAACTGCATGAAGTCTTAAAAGCATTTGAAGAAAATGATATGGCAACGTACTATGGAAATGAAAAGGGCAGTACAATCCCTATGAGTACTGGGTTTGACCAGTGGTGCTGGGGACAGAATGTGTTCTATGCAGGATTTGGATTTACGAATTGGCCCAATGACGTGATTAATGATTTAGAGTTAAATGCTGACGGAAAAGTGGATTTTGTGTGCGCAGATGAGAAGTATCGGGAAGCTCTGACTTATTTCCATGACTGG
>Ga0137306_102006_pt1 | contig 18337 bp, 17 predicted proteins | sample Inofroosms_March_FD_97187 | JGI IMG/M metagenome (GOLD analysis project Ga0137306, IMG submission 97187) | Mouse cecal microbial communities from Vienna, Austria - N-Acetylneuraminic and N-Acetylglucosamine D2O microcosms_March | ecosystem: Host-associated > Mammals > Digestive system > Large...
AATTTTAAAATGCAGTACCTTCCTTATACCCTCCGGCAAATTGGTTGAATCAGTCTTATCTTGCATGACCGGCATTAAGCAACTGCATAAATCCGTCCTGGAGAACCTGGGAGCAGTTTACTCCGCGCTTTTCTGCCAAAGCCGCCATCCATGCAGGAAGCGAGACGTTTTTGCGGACTGCCCTGGTATCAGTTGCCGCCCGGTATGCTAATGTATCAATGCGAATGATGGAGCAGACGGCATTATCAGGGATATCCAGCTTATGCTGCGGAGTGGCAGCAGGTATCTCGTTTCCTTCGTCCTCTGCCACTGTAAGCCATCCGCTGGCATCATCGGTAATCATCTCAATGGCATCATTGATGTTGCTGCCGGTGGTAATGCATCCGGGAAGATCAGGCACTCTGCAGTAGTATTTGGTTCCGTCCTCACTTGGTACAAATGTTGCAGTATAGATATATTTCATAGGTCAGCCTCCTTTGCTGGCGGCAGGGATTTAACCGTTTTATAATTACAAAAATTTCTTCCATTCCATATTCAGCTGGAATCCTCTCACCGCATCCAGTCGCTGTAAAGCAGCTTTATTTACATCAACTATATCCTTAAAACTCCTGGTCTGCGCATAGACACCATGTTTCTCAAGATATTCTATTCTTCGCATAGCTGTCTCCAACATGACTTCATTAGCTGTTATTGTTGCCTTATATGTGCTTTTACTAACATTTTTCATCTGGCATCTTACAGAATTTAAATAATGCATAAATGCCATTGTTTCATTGAATGCAGTCGCTGTAGGTAATGCACCTGCAAACAATAAGTCGACATAACCCTTATTCATGTCCTTCGATGGCTTCATCTGCTGAAGAACCCCTGCATTATAGGCCACATCCAAAAATCCCATTTTATATTCTGAAAGTGCTGCTGGATAGTAATACCATACACTCTTTCTTTGAATTGAATCATCTTCTTTAAACTTATTAGAAAATCGCCGCACATTCAAATAAGTTCCTGTCGCCATCGCATCAATTCCTGTGGCTGAAAGACACAATAACTGGTGATTTCCATAACCCATTATCACACGTTTGCCATGTAATTTCAACGCCGCACATATCTGCATCAAATTTGAAAGCCACATAGGGGTATCCACAAGATACTGCGCCTTAGGCGGATGGGCAATAATATAGTATCCATCAACGTCAAATTTTACTGCTTCTGCAATAATCTCTTCTATTTCCTCTTCCTTTTGCAATAGTAACATTTCTGGTAATGTTACTGTTAATAACAGTTTTCTTCCTTTTACATATTTCCTGGATGCATCTATCAATTGATTACTCTGCCTGACCCAGCGTTTCCTCCAATATGCATCATATTCAAACATTGCTGACGGAATAATAAAATCAACACATCCTGCAATATCATTATATTCTAAAATGGACTGAATCAAATTCTCCTCGTATCTTATATTACTTTCGAGATGTGTATTAAACGAGGAATCCCAATATTCATATTTTAATAATCCTTTATGCTTATCCTTAGGATAATATATCTGTGGATCAAACAAAGTTTTAACTTTTGCCTTCTCAAATCCTCTTCGCCATGTTTTTAATTGTGTTGGCGAAATATCCCTTGGGCTCAGAATTGCTGTTGTTCCTCCCCATTCCCGGCTTAAATCCATTGATATTTTTTTCATCCCATAACCGAACTGTAAATACAATTTCATTTGATCACCCCTCTATATAACTTTTTACACTTTCAAACCATTCATATGCCTTTTGTGCCGTTTCCGGTCTACGCGTCACATGCTTTTGCATAAAGGTCTGCAATAATCCCATAAATTGCATATCTACATCTCCCTCAACAACCACACTTTGAGGTGTAATTGTCACTGTATTGTACCAAACTTCATTAAGATCCATTTCGTCTCCACGTATGAAGGGATGTTTGCCTGTAACTGCTTCAAACACGACCACCCCAAGTGAAAATAAATCTGCTCTGCTGTCAATATCATGCTTAGCATACTGAAATAGCTCCGGCGCACCATATCCAGGGGTATGCGGTCCCATTTTTGCCTCTGTATATGTCAGTGAATTCTTATTTAATGCCCTTGCTATACCAAAGTCAATTAAACACCATCGCCCATCATTAGCCCTTATAATATTTTCCGGTTTAATATCTCTATGAACAATCTGCCGCTTTTCCATCTCAACAATAACCCGAAGCAATTGTTCTGTTAAATCCATTGCCTCAGACAAATTCATTTTCCCAGCAACCATTTCCTTTAATCCTATACCTTCTATGTATTCTTCTAAAAGATATATTCCCTGCCGGGAGTCTATACTATATGTATCAACCTCTAACACTTTGGGAACATTGGGAAATTGATTCTCTGTCACAATCTGTATTTCCCGTACCACTCGCTCACTTTGCCCCTCAACAATTTTCAAAACAACTTGTCCGTAAGTTCTATGCCTGACAAGAACAACCTGCTTTTGTCCACTTTGTGGAAATTTCTTTATTATCTCTTCAATTCCAAAATTACCAATTATATCCCTTTCAGACAGCATTCGCCACTTCTCCTCCCAAATTCAAAATACGCCCTATCCATTCATTAAATAAAATTGAATTAAAGCTTACTGGAATATGTGATTGCTTTGCAGTTTTTACCACCTCAAATGCATCTCCATTTTTTACACATAAACCAACGCCAAATTTTTTAAACTTAGCCAGGGTCTCTTTTTTGGGTTTTGACTTCAGAATAGACAATGCGTAACTCTCTGATGCAAAATTTCTATTTATGATTCCCTGTTGCAAGACTTCATCCAGTTTATTTATCTTTGCTTCTACTGCCTGAATTGTCCGTGTTGAAATCTGCCTGTAATCAATCAAAGTCCATTTGCCACAATTTCTAGTAATAAGTTGAGAATCATGCAGTCTTTCAACAGCAAGTCCCGCATCTTTCCAAGTCACTCCTAACTGCGTTACTAAATCAGACAACTCTCCTCCTCCCATGGAATATAAATGATATAGAATCTTTAAATCCCTCTTTTCTAATAAACCGCGTGCCCTATTCCAATTCTCATAATTATTGGGGTTATATTCCACAAATACTATATCCGGGTAAGAACTATCGACTTTTGTCTCAAGGAAGATAACCATTTTCCGATCTGGTGACCCCTGAAATGAGTCTTTACGATATTTGATATACTCTCGTACCAATTCCATTTCCTGACCTTCTGTTATCGTCCTGTTTTTTATTCCAACCTCACGATAATTATTATATATTTCAATTATATCTTTCATTAATATCACTCCCATGTTTATCTAACTACATCCTATCATAACCACCTTAAATAAGCAATTCCAACCTCTGTATATTTATAACTTCTTATTGTCCTTTTTTCAAACCCATTTCATCTTGTCATTCTTCGTCTTATTATTTATAATGGAAAAAGTAGGAGAATTTCTCCATAGGGAGGCACTACATTTTGAAGACAGATACGAATACAGCAACAGATAAAACGGCTATAAATATAATCTAAAACAGCCGATCCAAAGGATATGAGCCAGGGAGATTTGTCCGCGAGAATCCATTTTCTGAAATGCGAGGAAGGAGGTTATCCCGAGATGTGTGAAGTTTCTGAACAAATTTATAAAGAAGGCAAAATAGAAGGAATAATAGAAGGGAAAAAGAAAACAGCATTTAATATGAGAAAAAAGGGATATTCAGATGCTATCATTGCAGATATTTTAGAAGTTGGCATAAATGTTATCCAGCAGTGGCTGTCGGGAAGCAAAGCAACCTCTTAACTTTGGGGACACCCCATTTTCAATCTGGGACGGGGCATTTTTAAAAATGCCCCGTCCCCAATTACACCAGTTCCGCTATATCTGTCATCCTGTTAAAGAATGGATCCTCCACAACAAGTGCCAGAAAATCTTCATCCTTAATTTTCAGGTTCTGTATCAGCCCCAGGAGCACCTCGTCCAATTCCCTGCTCTGGCTGCTGACTCCCTCGGGCATCAGTTCCAGGTATCTGCGGAAATAATCCTGTATACCTTCTTGTACCCGACCGAAGCATCTGATATCCCTGTCTGTCCTCGTCTCCTCCCCGTACAGTGCTTTTCCTGAGCCGTCAAATCCATACACTCCGGGATGCGGCGCAGTCAGGATTGTCTCCAGCACGTAATAATTATCATATATGGTACTTAAGTCTGTCTCATCCGTCCTGTAATACGGCTCAATATCCAGCCCCCTGTCACTCATAAAGTCCGGTTCAAGCTGCAGAAAATATAATCCTTTCAAATGATGGTCCACAAGTCTCTGCACATACATCTGTGTGGTTCCTTTGGCCACAAAGTCGAAAAAGGCAACCGGCCCCTTTTTGATCTCAAGTCCTTCTATATATTTCCTGTAGTTCTTCCTCTCACGGGCAGCACTTTCAAGGATGCTTTCCCTGTATCTCAGAAGTCCCTTCCCTTTGTCGGCGGTCGCACCGGCGTCCGGTTCCACTGCACCTGCATTCAGGCCAAACCGCACTGACAGACTCTCTTCCAGTGTCCCGCTGAATTTCATGCTGTCCACATAAGCGATGTCCTCTTCATCCTCCATCCCTGCCCTGACTGCCGCCATACGCGAGGTCTGAAAATAGACGCTCTCTGTTCTCCTGTCTAACATCTGATACAGTTTCCTGATAAGATAACCGTCCCTTGAACAGAACCAGATATTCCTAAGTCCATGATGCCTCACCTGTTCACGGAACCAGAATACAAAATCTGTAATAATAGGCGCACAGATCAGATAGCCGATGTCATATGCATCTCCGAGCCCGATCAGACGCTCTCCTTCCTCAAACCAGAAGGGGCTGTTAAACAGCCTTGCCGCAAACATTCCGGCTTTCAGGCGCTCTGCAGGTCTTTCCATATATTTTTCCATTCCCAGGTTCCCAGCTGTTTCTAACAGTTCCTCACTACTGAATATATGAAATGTATCCATTCCTTCCCTGGATGCCATCTCCACGTCTGCCGTAAGATCGTCCCCGATATGAAGAAGCCTTCTGTTTTCCTCCAGCTCTTTTAACCTGTCAAACAGCTTCTGGCATTTCCCGGTATTATACTCACAGGACACAAGAAGACCGGTGTATCCTGTCAGGCGGCATTTTCCAAGAATCTCTACTATCCTTTCCTGACGATAATAGGTGTCTGTCACAATATAAACCCGTTTCCCGCTGCGGATACAGTACTCATATACATCGCATACTGCCTTCCTTGGTATGATTGTCCGGTAATCCGTCTCCCACTCCAGCCTTGCAAGCTCTGATGCCGATGCCGGGACAAAGCCGCCAGTATCATTTATCTGTTTTATGATGTCATCATATATGGTTTCCAGTGCCGGGGCGCCATCCTGTGACAGTCTTTTTTCCGCTTCCTGCCGCAGGGAAGTAAAATTACTGATGCAGATACCCCGGGCTTTTAGGCTAGCATCCGTCAGACAGATCATATCTGCCGGAGACAATACCTCCCGCATGACAAGAGTGTCAAAAAGGTCAAAGCTGACTGCGTCTGCCCGTCCGATTTTACGGTACAGCTCCTCCCTTGTTCCTCCTGCTGCATCTGAAAAATGATATGTAACCTTACTTTTTTTCAGTAAATCTTTTCCACGGATGTCTATGAGGTCGATACCATGCTCCCTGCAGACGTTCCCTATTTTCCGGGAAATAGCCTTGCAGGAGCCCGGGCGTGCAACGACAATGATAAGCGCCACACCTTTTTCGACTGCCTCTGCCAGTGACAGAATCCTTTTCCCATAAATCTCCCCGCCCTCACGGAAGCTGTCCAGGAGACCGGCAATCCTGAACCTTCCCTCCAGTGAGGGAAGGGCTTTTTCTGTCTCAGTTCCCAGTCCGTATAAGGCAATCGTCTTCCCATTATATTCATGAAATAAATCCTTAATCCCTGACATAGTACCACCTTATCCTAATTCCTTAAAAAGACTCATAAACCGTTTTTCAAATGCTTCCATGGAAAAATATTCCTCATAAATCCTGCGGGCATTCCGTCCCATCCATACCGGCCTGTCCAAAATGCATCTTTCAATCAGCTCCTTCAGCTGGTCTGCATCCTCACTCCGGAATACGAAACCATCGCGGCCGTTTTTTATGTATCGTGCCGTGCCTGCAACATCCGAGACCAGGCAGGGCACGCCGTGCATCATTGCCTCCGCAGCTACCGTAGGCATCGGATCCTCTCTGGAGGGACATACAAGCATGTCTGTCTGCCGCAGAATATGGTCTATTGCCTTCCTGTCTACCGGCCCGGTGATGGTAATCTCAGGAATTCCTGCAGCTTTCTCCATAATTTCTTTTGCCATCACGGAAGTGTTCTGACCAACAAAAAAGAACTCTGCATGCTGTCTGATATCAGGGTTCAGACTCCTGATTGCTTCTAGCAGAATATCCTGGCCTTTTCTATATTCTATATAACCGATCACGGTGAACTGGACCCTGGCTGCTGCGTCTGTCCGGTCTGCTTTTTCCAGGCCGGCTTTATCGGTCCCACTTTCCTTATCTGGCCAGCCTGACCTGTCTGTCATATCTGACCTGTCTGGCCAGCCTCCCATCCCTGCCCCATCTGTACGGTCTGCCTGATCTGTCACACCATATAGCAGGCTCTGTACGCGGAAATCAGGCCGGAATGTCTGAATGGCTTTCTCTGGAATCGGCCCCACGCTCCATATTTTCATATGATCTGCCCTGATTCTTTCCAACGCTTTCCGGTTCGCTCCATCGTAAAAAAATAGCGCATCGTGAAGCCACCATGCAGCCGGTATGCGTATATCCCTGTCCGAGAGAAATACATGGAAATTCATTGTATTGCAAATAACATGGGAAAAGCCGCTGATCCATTCTGTTTCCCTCATTGTCCTGACCATAAGATTCTCATCCACAATGACGGGAATCCTTTCCGCCGTCAGAATCTCCCGCAGGGGGCCGTCCATCATGGAACCATACACCGGGCGGTATCCTTTTTTTACCAGTACCTGGGCGGCATGATATAATGCAAGCGCCGGCCCGCCGAGCGTAAGATCCTGGCTTAGCAGCAGGATTCCGGCTTCACCCTGCACTGTTCCGTAATACTGCACTGATTCGTAATCCTGTGCTGATTGGTAATCCTGTGCTAATCCACAATACTGCACTGATTCGTAATCCTGTGCTGATCCGTAATACTGTGCTGATCCGTAATACTGTACTGGTCTTTTTATGGCAGGTGTGTAGATCTGGTCATGCAGGTCAAAAAAATGATATATTTTATTCTCTGCCACTCCCAGTGAGACCAACTGGCTGCGCATGGCTCTGACGTAAAAGCTCAGAATAACAACTGCATCGAAGTCATACTGTGAAATATTTTCTGGTCGGATCACGGGAATACCGTCTATGAACTGCCCCTGCTTTTCCTTCGCGTTATCAATCAGGGCCAGTACCTGATTTTTTCTAAACCAGATTTTATAACGGCTATAGTATTCTCCTGTACCAAAAATCAAAAACTTCATCTTTTTCTCCATTTATGGCGCTTTATGACGGCAGCACCGCATATAAAACCATCTCATTGTCCGCATTGCTGTAGCTCCTCAGATAAAGCCTGTACTCCGGTACCAGTTCTTTTATGTACATTGGCAGGGTAATGATATCCTCCGGTTTATGATAAATACATACTGCAAGCTTTGGCCTGTCCCTCTTTATCACTTCCTGTGCACCTTTTAAAGATTCAAGCTCAGCCCCTTCAACATCCATCTTGATAAAAGTTACCCTGTCGCTCTCTTCCACAACCTCGTCAATAGCTACAGCCTTTATGACACTTTCTCCTTCTCCAATGTGCGCACATCCGTCCGCAGTTGAGCAGAACCTCAGCTCCACCGTGCTGCTCCATGTTCCGTTTGGGTATAAAGATACAGGCGGAAAGGATTCCCGCTCTTTTTCCAGCCTTTCCAGGCAGTTTTTATAGTTAGCCGGATCCGGCTCAAAGGCGTATACCTTTTTCAGCCCTCTGCACACCCGGGCGAAATCGGCTGTTGTACCAAGGTCATAGCATCCTGCATCGATGAAGACCTCCTGGTCGGAATAATGTAAAAAGTCCTCATAAAAATAATCATCTCCTGTTCCACATTTGAAAAAAGCCCTGATATCAATAATTTCTTTTTCCTCAATACCATGCTCCAACAGACAGGCTCTGACCTCTTCCATATACTTTGTCGTACAGATCACTATGCTTTTAGGTTCTGTCATTCCAAACAGCTCTGACGGGGTGATCACCTGGAAGCCATAAAAGTCTGTTCCCTGCTTTTCGGCACTGCTGTCGCAGAACACAGGCTCCATGTTCTCCTCCTTAAGGTATGGTATCAGCCGCTGTGAAAAGCTGCCTGTTCCATAAAAGATAATCTTTTTATTCTTGGGAAGAATACGGATAAATTCTTTTTCCTCGCGCCCGTTCCATACAGGAATGGACGGATGCGATCTTTCAACAATACGCCTCACATACCTGAAGTCGCCCGTCACAAGCCAGTTCAGCCTGTCAAGATAGCGCTGTTTTGATAACTCATCCCCCAACATTTCATAGATTTCACCTAAATTACGTATCATTTCTGCGGTCTCCATATACTCTTTCCTCCAAATATCTACGGTAAATCCCGATTCCCTCTTCCAGGTTAATGGGTCCCTTTTTCCAGATACTGCTTATTTTCTTATTACTTAGGATAATTTTCCTAACATCCACACTTCGTTTCTTCATATATATAACATCCGGATTAAGCCCCATCCTCCTGATAATCCTGATGACTTCATTCTGGGATACGCCTGTCCCTGAGCAGATGTTAAAGGTATCTTCTTCCCCCTGGTATTCGACCATGCATCCCATCATCTCACAGACATCACTTATGTAAACATAATCCCTCACATTTTCCCCGTCTCCCCATATCTCAACCGGATTCCCTTCCAGTGTATTTTTCAACACAGCATCGACAAACCCAACTCCTTTATGAAAATCCTGCCCCTGCCCATATGGGTTGGAAACCCTTGCGATCAAAAACTTTGTATTCATCTGGATGTTAAACGTTCTCATTGCATTTTCTATACTTAGTTTAATATTTCCGTAATGATTGATCGGGCTCGGCAGGACATTTTCATCAATTGGCTGCTTCACATGATTTCCATAAACAGTTCCGCCTGAAGAAATAAAAATCATTTTTATTTTCTTTTCGGCCAGCATCTCACAAAGCCTGATTGTCTGCAGCAGATCCTTACCGTATCCCCGCATATAGAGCTCATTGGAATTTCCCGGGTTCACCGTACTTATTGCATGAATAATACAGTCTTTATCTGACACAGCATCTTCCAGTTCCCCATCATTAAAAAAATCCCCTTTTATATAATGAATGCCTTTCTGGCGCTGTGCCGGATATTCCACGTCAAAGCAGCAAACCCCATATCCCTGATTCCGCAGATAACAGCAAAGATTGCTCCCCAGGAAGCCTGCTCCGCCCAAAATCAAAATCTTTTTCTTCATACCTCTTTCCCTGTTCAGTAATAGTACTTGATATTCGTGTCAGCTGTGCACAGCTTCCTCATATTCCCTGTACGGTTCATCCAGCCTCGCATAATATGTCCTGTCCTTGTGTATATACCGAATAATCCTGCCATCCTCTATTCCAAGCTCATTTAACTGTTTCTTTATATGGATGAAGCCGTTCTGACTGCTGATGATATATACTGCATCTGGATATTCCTCACAAAGTTTTTCTGCCCGTATCACGGGAATGCCTTGATAGCCCAGTCCTTCCTTGTCCGGATCATTATCCGCAAATGCCACAGGCGGCTTCACTTCTGAGCTGAGCAGGCGGTCTGTAACATTTATGCCAATCTGGGAATATCCAAATATAATAACCTCTCCTGCATCCTTTACAGCTTCCACAATATAGCTCCAGTCACTTTTCCGTTCAAAATCCTTCGCCTGTTCCATCGTATTATTATAAATGGCCTGATCCAATACCTTTTCTGCCTCATGCCACCACAATTTGTTCACTTCCAACCGGGTACAGAGCCATGGCTTGAATGGGCCCGTAAAATGCAGCACGCATGCCTCCTGCCCGATATTTCTCATTTCCTCCCTGCTGTAGCCTGTCAGTTCCATATTGTCTGTGCTGCCGTAATATTCAGTAAAAAAGTCATATTTCAGAGGGAGTATTTTTATTTTTCCGTTAAAATATTTGTTAAGAATATCCTGATCCATGTATTTATACCCATGGTCTATTGCTCCAATCATCTGACTGCCGATCTGTTCATCACGGATCTTTTTCAGGTTAAAAAGCATGAATCCGGCATTCACATAATCATCCATAGAAGCAATCCCCAGATATCTGGCATAATCTGCATATTCTGACATATGTGTCTGAATTCCAAAATCCCTCACCGCGGCTGCATAGCAATCCTCCAGTTCTGTATTGTACACATCTGACAGATCACCCCTGACAATCATGTCCCCGTCTATAAACAGACAGCGTTCTTCCTCCAGCATCTGGCTGATATACAGCCTGTAGTATGACGCAACCGGAATGTGCGCGGTAGTGACCACATGGTCAAGCCTGGAATCTGCAATTTCTATAAACTGTACCCTGACCCGGCTGTCTCTCTTCTCCATCCCCTTTAGCATATCTCTACTCTTGAAGTCCAGGTCAGATGCGCATAAAATATAGATGTGAAATAAATGATCACTTTCAGAGGATGATAATATGGAAGAAATCGTCACCATAGTTGGAATAATGTAGTTTTTATCTGTTGTCATTACAATATTTATCTTTTTCATGTGCCATTTCCTCCATGTTTCTAGAGCGTGTTTGAAAAATGTTTCTGCCAGGTGTGCGCCACAGGATGCGACTGATATTCGTGTCAGCTCAGGTATGCGTCACAAGACGTGACTGATATTCGTGTCAGCTGTGCGCCTCCTGCAGAAGCTCTGTTATTGTCCAGATTTCTGTATGTTTGTTCCTGTCCAGCAGCTTGCGGACATCCTCTCCGTCTTCTATCAGGGATATAATCGTGATATCCACATCCGGAAGTTCGTCATCCGGTTGATATACGGGAATACTTTCCTTATAATATGGCAGACTTCTGTCTATAAAATAGCATACTCGTATATCTGTATGCTTTAATACCTCATAGATCCTTTTTCCTATGATGCCGTTTCCATATATGGCGCAGGTATGATAACCACGGTTTTTAAGAATATCTGAAAACCGGATCCCTTTATTTTCCAGACACAGCCATTCATCATATAATGTAGTCATTTTTCTGAATTTATCCAACAGCTGCAGTTTCCCGTATATTTCACTTTGCAATGCCTGCTGCAGCATCTCCATTTCCTCCCTGGATAGCAGATTACTGGTTCTGATAACCTCCACGACCTCCTGCTGTGACTGTATCATCTTCACAGTATGCAGGGATGTATTGCTCTCTTCCATCACATGCTCAAACAAAATAGCATCATTTAATGCAAATCTTTTTCCTTCACTTAGCATACAGATCCACAGCATCCAGTCATCCGCTCCATTATTGTGAAGTATGTGCTTTTTCCATATGTCTGGAAGTGCGCTACTTCGCAGCAATACCTGCCCGGGTGACACAATGGTATTTCCTTTTCCTATCACATGCTTCTTATCAACAGCATTCTCAAATGGTCTTTGTTCATCGTAATATATCCGGTTTCCGTCTATCAGGCGGCAGACTATAGCATCTGCCTCACCAATTCCGCCAAGCTGACTTTTAAGATAGGAAGGAAATATTCTGTCATCCTGATCTAAGAATAGAATAAATTTTCCCTCTGCTGCCTGTAATCCCTTTACCCTTGACCCATGTATTCCACGGTTACGCTCTGTGTTGAAAACACGGATTGCAATTCGTTCAGAAAATAGATCTGTCTCTATGGGCATGGTCGGGTCGTCATTTACCAGTAACAGCTCTACTTCCGTGTCAGTATTCTCTGAACAGACTTCAATTTGTTCAATTATCTGCTTTATATATTGTTTTCCATGATAAATAGGAACAATTATGCTTACTGCTACGGACACTTCCTCACCTCGTTAGATTCTTTCTATCTCAACAATCCTAATTTTCAAATAATTGGTATTTCCTGCGGGGGAACCCACACCAACCTTCCTTCACTGATACCCTGAGAAGTCAATTCATCCATGATCTCATCTGCCACTTCTTTTTTCTTTACCGCAATTAATATTTTCATATCAGACGATCTTGCAATTTGATCAGGATACATTATTTTTTTACCATCATCGTTCTTCTTATCCACCCAACTAACTATGTTACAATAATGATTGTCCACAATTTGGTTATAATAAGACTGCCCAACCGCACCGGCTCCATACAAGATGACATCACTGTCAGGTTCTATAGCTGCGTAAGGGAAAATATACACTCTTTTGGGCGTAATATTAAACACCTTGCTTAACCCTTGCTCTAGAAATGCCCAGACATACTTCTTAAGCTGTTCTAATAATCCATATTGATCTTCATACTCCGAAAACCGGTTTTTCATATATTGATAGAAAGAATAAAATTCACTGAAAATATCCGTGTTCATACTTCGGCACATAGATGCATTATGTACTCTGTAAAAATATTTATATTCCCTCATAATGTAAATATTATTTATTTCCAGACAACACGGATAGAAAGTGGCCGCATCCTCGCCCATAGTTATACTTTGATCTGCCCTGGCAAATGCTTTTATTAAAAGATCTCTTTTAATTATCTTCGTACACAAAGAAGGCTGCGCGCCCCTTTCCATCTTTTCCGCATCGTACATCATATTGGCCAGAAACAAATCCAGATTTTTTCCCCGCTCATAATATCCAAACAGTGTAGTGTCATCCGCTTCCATTTCTTTTTGATTATCAGACACAACTGTATAACCCATCGAAACGATATCGCAGTCCCTTTCCTGTGCGACAGACATTAATACCTCGTACATACACGGATCGATCCAGTCGTCACTGTCTACAAAGCCTATGTATTTCCCTTTGCTCTTTCTGAGGCCATGCCATCTGGCCTTCATACAGCCTTCGTTATGCTTATGCAGCACCTGTATCCGATCATTTGCCTTTTGATATTCATCGCAAAGCTTTTCGGAACCATCGGTGGAGCCATCGTCTACAAGGATGATCTCTATATCCTGATAGGTCTGATTTATGACGCTGTCAATACATTGAGATAAATATTTGATATTGTTATATACTGGTATGATTACTGAAAGCTGTCTCACTTTATAGTTTCCTTTCCACGATATTATTCTGTTATTAATTTAAGCTATTAGGATAAATATAATTATCATCTCTACTCCATTTTTTCATAGCTGAAATCAACATGTTTTTCTCACTTTTATCCTCAACCCATGATCCTTCAAAATGATGAATGGCATATGTATGCTCAAGATTTCTTTCTACTCTGAAACTATGTGGACTCATTCCACAAAGAATTCTTGACGGGTATACTGCCATTCCGTCCACAATCTGAAACTTACCATTACATTGCAATCCATGACTTTTCATTATCTCCGTTTGAATAAGCGGACAGCTTGTCCGATTCAATCTTCCGTCACTCTGTATGAAACTAGTATTATCGTAATATTCCTTGATTTCACCTATTATTGAATTATTTTTCTTTGCTCCAAATCCCAGTCCAAAATTCACATATTCATTACTTTCAAATCCGCAAAAAGCATCATTCATTAACATCTCATCAATATTTTTTTTCAATTCTACATCTACATCCAGATATACTCCACCATATTGATTGATAATATCTATCCGTGCATAATCAGATACAAACGCCCATTGCTTCATTTCATACGCCTGACTAATATATTTACTTTTATGTACATCATAATTTTTTTCATTCCATTCAATGATTTTATAATCTGAACAATACTTTCTCCAGCTTTCCATCCATTTTTTATATTGACTTGGCATTTCTTTATTACCAAACCAGCAATAATGTATTGTTTTGGGAATTTGTATATTTTCACAAGATGTCAAGCGTTGCGGAAATGGAATATTTAATCTATCGTAATCATATTGCTCAATTCTTAAAATAGGATAAATATAATACAAAATATTATCTATTTTTTTTGTTTTTTTTATCTGCTCTATAATTTCTTCATATGCAACAGTTGTAATCAGAATTTTATCATCCTTTTTTATGCTTCCTATCATTTCCTCAAATGATATAATTGGAATATTCACATCACACACTGTTTTTACTGAAAAGTTAACAATATTTGAATTATTGTCTACAACCGCCTTTATGTTATCTTCCAGATTATATGTTTTAAACTCATTTACAAAATCAGCAAATATTTGTCCTGCTCCAAAACAATATATGTTTTTCTTTGTCTCACTCAATAATTCAGACAAGATAACTGTCGTATATGTCACTATTATTCATCTCCGAATCGTATCATGCTAGCTTCACCTAAATCTCATTATTAATACAAATAATTTTCACACATACTTAAAATTTGTTGAAGCGACATGATTCTTCCATCATAATTTTCCCTTAATTTCAAATAAATCGTTTCATATTTTAATGGAGTAACAATAATCAAATCAATATCTTTAGGAAACTCATCCGGTTTATAAATTGACATTTTAAAATTATTATAAATTTCCGTCTGATCAATCCCAACTATATCTATTTCAGTATCTATCAGCTCTTCATATAAATGATTTCCAATCATGCCTAGTCCATAAATTGCTATTTTTTTACAATTTTCTTCTTTTAATAATCTACTGATTGATACATTTTTATTTTTTAAAGACATCCATTGGTCTAATATTTCTACATATGTAGTATTAACCTCATTTCTGCAATTTTTTTCCTGATTTGTTTTGTTTCCAAAATAGCGGCAAATCCCCATTCCCAAAAAGAAAAAAAGCAAATCTCTCTTTAAAACCAATCTCATCACATCCTCCGATTTATAATAAAACATATCCATTTCAACGGTATAATTCTCACAAATAATCTATGTCCGCCTTCTTTCAGCACCATCTTCATTTTTTTTCGGGTTCCTTCCCTAAAATCTGATGGGGTTGACCTACTTTCTGCATGTAATATATGTGCTTCTTCAATTATTTTCCACTCTAGTCCTGCCCTTTTTATCATTATAGCTAATATGCATTCCTCCCCATACAAAAATGTCAGGGGATAAAGTCCGCTAAAAATCCTAAAAAAATCTGGCGTAAGCAAAATATCACAGCCACTTACCCAAGGTCCCAACTTGCTTTTTGCTTCACACTTGATTATATGTGGAAAGTATATATCATAATAAGCGCAATACATTCTTAGCCTCTCAAGCAATAACCCACATATATCATATATTCCATAACCTTTTTGCCAGTATCTTCCATTTAACCGCAATACACTAGATTGTATTACACCTATGCCAGTTTGGTATCCATTTATTAGCTTCTCTAAATAATCTTCCTCCAAAATAGCCGTATCGCTATTCAATAAAAGTATAAAATCTACTTTCCAATTCTTTTTTGCTACATAGATTCCAATATTATTTCCTTTTGCAAATCCAACATTTTTATTGCTCTTAACTATTTTTACACTTTTATTACTCTTATATTTTCTTTTCAAATAAGAGAAAGATTCGTTAGAAGATGCGTTATCAACAATAACGATTCCCTCTACGTCAAGTCCTTTATCAAATATGCTTTTTACACATTTTTCAGTTTCATGATAAGCCTCATAATTTAATATTATAATTGCCACTTTATTTTTTTGCATATATGACTCCCCTTCTAAGATCCAGCGTATCGTAGATATCTTCGTCATACGAGTAAAACATATATCCCTTTGACACACTTGTCTGATACCCAAGGTTATTTAAAATAAATCTAATATTTTTTTCATCATTCATTTTGTGATAACAACATATAGCACAATTTACGTTATTATTTGCTAATGTATCTTGCGCCCCTAAAAGAGCCCCAACCTCTGCGCCTTCTATATCCATTTTTAGAAAGTCAATCTTTTGATTTTTTAACAATGAATCCAGAGTAATTGAGGTTGCCGAATCATATCTTTCCAGTTTTTTACTACATATTATTATTTTATTTTTATATGGTCTAAATGTTCTTTCCAAACATTCTATCCATAATGGATCTGGCTCAATTAAATATATTTTTGATGCCCTATCTACAAATCTTATCGCAAAATTACCTTCACAGGTTCCAGCATCAACAATAACTGATCCATATGATATAATACTTTCATCCTTTAAATATAAATGCGGTGAATTATCTTTTTGTTCATACAGTATATCTGTTATATATTCTTTCCCATCACGCTTCCAAAAAGCCGAACATGCATCTGGATAATACATTCTCTTTTTTTCATATATGATATATGGATGATTACCTTCATCTCTATATACCCTATAGTTCGTCAACTCTGGAGAATAATCCCCAAATACTGACAGCCCTTTTTCCCTATATGATTCTAACAGCTTTTGAATTTCTTCATCTTTATCGTTTTCATATTTGCTAATTACTTTTTGTGTATAATATTCATCAATCTCCTTAATAGTCTTTATTTTAGATTTATCTATCTTTAACTCTTGAACAAGTTGATTTTTTATGCTCATGTCTACAGCACATATAATTACATAATCAAATTCTATACTGTGTAGCTCATTTGGAGATAAAATAGGTACACCATGAAAACTTTTATTCCAAAACAATGAATTATTATCAACAAATGCGACTATATCATCATTTTTATATAATCCTTTTCGACTCATATATGATTGCATTAAATTGCCCATTCCCCATATTATAATTTTCATTCTAAGCCTCTCCTATCTTTACTCATGTTTTAAATACAATACATTTTCTGTGAAAAAATTCATAAAGACCTATTTAAAAATTGAAGAAAAACTTTTTGTCCATTTTGAATCACAGCTTTCTCTTACAGAATCACTCGTATGCTTGGACAATAACCCTCCTTTTAAAAACTCTATATATTCATCTAATGTCCATGGGGCATTCTCAAATTCACAACCACGCTTATTATATTTGTATAAATCATTGAAATTTTTTCCCTGATTTTTAATTTGACTCATAAATTCTATGAATGGAATAGTAATCTCAATTGACATATACTTATTTTGAATATCATCATATTGAAAAATTTCATTTCCCCCAAACACATAAGCCTCATTTTCAGTTAAATCAATAGGTACTAAGATTTTCCTTTCACTATCCTCTCTAATTTTTGAATAACATATTTTTTCCTCTTGAGGTTCAATAGATATAATGCCTTTAAAACCCCAAAATAATATTTTCTCTCTATAAAGAGAAGAATAAAAAGCATGATATTCGTCATCTTTTTGAAGAAAGTCAAAATTCTTCTTTCCCAATATATTTCCATAAATATCATCAACTAGAATATGGCTTTCAAGAGCCGGAGCATGGAATATCTTCTCCGATGCTTTATCATACACAGCATCTCCATATCTCTTATCTCCAACCCATTCTTCATCATTTATTTCTCCTAATTCAAGATTAACAGAAACTTTCCTCTGTCCCTTCCATGGATAAAAATAGAGCATATTATCTATTAATACCGCGTTCTGAAATTCTTCATTCTGCTTTGATATCTCATAATATTTTTCTACTTTTTTTGTTTCCATATTAACAATAACGGCCTCATTAGCGCCTCGTGGCACAAGACAAACGTAATGCCCATTAAATTTTAGAAAATTGTTATATTTAAATCCCCAAATATGGAATCCTTTATTAAAATCAATAGAAATATACTCCATTCGCATACTCGTTGTATTTAAAACAGCTATTTTTTCTGCTTCTGCCGGAAGAAACCATATTTCATCCTTATATAAAAAAGAACGGACGTACATACAATAAGGAGCTTTTTGTTCTGTTTTAAAAGCCCCTAAATAACTGAGCTTTTCGCTCTGTTGTTCATATACGAACAACGCATTCAACTTTAATGCCGTCAAAAAATACTTATTTTTATATTTTGTCACAGTTGCAATTTTCATTTTTAAAATATTATTTTTCATAATCCATCTCTATCTGGCATATGCAAAAATGCCTCTTTTATAAGCAAAAGCCCATCAAACACACATTTAAATTCTTTTTCTTTTAGTATTTTATATATGTCCTGATTATCATATGGAGAAACAATAATTCCGGATTCATTAGAAATTTCAGAAATCTTGTAAACATCTTTTTTTAACAATTTGTCTCCTATCCTAT
>Ga0137306_102007_pt1 | contig 18325 bp, 16 predicted proteins | sample Inofroosms_March_FD_97187 | JGI IMG/M metagenome (GOLD analysis project Ga0137306, IMG submission 97187) | Mouse cecal microbial communities from Vienna, Austria - N-Acetylneuraminic and N-Acetylglucosamine D2O microcosms_March | ecosystem: Host-associated > Mammals > Digestive system > Large...
CAGTTCCAGGCAAAGAAGATGAACAGAAACACAATCAGTTGCTTATGACACGTCCAGCTTTTGGTGGAAATACCATTGCAACAATTGCTTGTCCAGATAACCGTCCGCAGATGGCGACAGTACGTCCTGGTGTTATGCAGAAAATTGATCCGATCAAGGGTGCAAAGGCAGTTGTAGAAGAGTACAATCCTGGATTTACCCCAGATGATAAGTATGTTGAGATTTTAAATATTGTTAAATCTGTAAAAGAAACAGAAGATATCATGGAAGCAAAGATTTTGGTATCTGGCGGCCGTGGTGTGGGAAGCGCTGATAACTTCCAGATGCTGAAAGATTTGGCAGCAGTACTTGGCGGAACAGTAAGTTGTTCTCGTGCTGTAGTGGAAAATGGATGGCTTCCAGTAGATCTGCAGGTAGGACAGACTGGAAAAACTGTTCGTCCGAATGTATACTTTGCAATCGGAATTTCTGGTGCAATCCAGCATGTAGCTGGTATGGAAGAAGCTGACATCATCATTGCGATCAATAAGGATGAGGATGCACCAATTTTTGATGTAGCTGACTATGGTATTGTAGGAGATCTGAATAAGGTTGTTCCTGCTTTAACAGAAGCTTTGAAAGCAGAACTTGCTGAATAAGATTTTTATTTTGTCAAAGAAGGCTCCATAAAGCATGTATAAAAAGTGTCTTTTCCCTCATAAATAGGGAGAGGGCACTTTTTTGCAGAAAGTAAGATAGACCGTTTTTGTGTCTATTCTGGAATTAGAAAGAGAGGTATTGAAGTGAAAAAGAATCAGAAGGCGGATACAGTCTATATGGTGGAGATGGCGCTGTTAATTGCCGTTATTTTAATTATGGCATTTACACCGATTGGATATATCCGTACACTTGGATTGGAGATTACGCTGATTGTCGTTCCAGTAGCTGTGGGAGCAGTAACATTGGGGCCGGCAGCAGGAGCAGCTTTGGGAGCCGTATTTGGAATTACCAGTTTTATTCAGTGTTTCGGTATGAGCCCTTTTGGAGCTGCTCTTTTGGGGATTAATCCTATCTATACTTTGATTGTCTGTGTATTGCCAAGAACATTGATGGGTTGGTTGACTGGGTTATTGTATAAGGGATTTATCAAATGCGGCCCACTAAAAAAAGGTGCGTTGGCTTTGGCAAATCTTTGTTGTCCATTACTGAACACATTCTTTTTTATGGGAACTTTAGTATTGTTTTTCTATCAGACTGACTATATACAGGGAATTGCAGCGGGACTGGGAGCAGGTAATGTTTTGATGTTTATTGTGTTGTTTGTAGGCCTGAATGGACTAGTTGAGGCAGCCGCTTGTTTTGTGGCAGGCAGCGCGGTCTCTCAAGCTCTCAAAAGAGTGATGAAACATTGAGAAGTTTATGGTTAGCTTTTTATTTTTAAGCAGCCGGTTGATTATTGTATGATAGTTCTCAGGATAGAGTTGTTTTTTTGGGGGCTGCATGGTAAAATAAAAACGATGGCTAGTAGATATTTTATTGGCAAAGAAAAGAGGAGAATATTATGAATAAAAAACTTACTGTATTGATGATTATGGATGGATTTGGCTTAAATGAAAAGCAAGAAGCGAATGCAGTATACCAGGCAAAAACGCCCAATCTCGATGGATTGATGAAGGAATATCCTTTTGTTAAGGGAAATGCCAGTGGACTTGCTGTCGGGCTTCCAGACGGCCAGATGGGAAATTCTGAGGTCGGACATCTGAATATGGGTGCCGGTAGGATTGTATACCAGGAGCTTACAAGAATTAGTAAAGAGATTGAGGATGGCGATTTTTTTAAGAATGAAGCTTTACTGACAGGAATGAAAAATGTAAAAGATAATAATTCCGCGCTGCATCTGTACGGCCTGCTTTCAGATGGTGGTGTACACAGCCATAATACTCATCTGTATGGCCTGTTGGAAATGGCCAAAAGAGAGGGAATAGAAAAAGTTTATGTACATTGTTTCCTTGATGGACGTGATACAGCGCCGACCTCAGGCAAAGGATATATGGAAGAATTAGAGAACAAAATGAAGGAAATCGGTGTAGGTGAGATTGCAACTGTCAGCGGACGTTATTATGTTATGGACCGTGACAACCGCTGGGAGCGCGTGGAGCAGGCTTACCGTGCGATTGCACAGGGAGAAGGAAAACGTGCCCAGAATGCTGTGGAGGCAGTGGCAGCTTCTTACGCAGAGAATGTAACAGATGAGTTTGTTGTGCCTACAGTAGTGGAGAAAGATGGCCAACCAGTGGCAACTGTCAATGACAAAGATACCATTATCTTCTTTAACTTCCGTCCTGACCGTGCAAGAGAAATTACCCGTGCTTTTTGTATGGATGAATTTGACGGGTTTGATCGCGGGGCCAGAAAAGATGTCACATATGTATGTTTTACAGAATATGATGTGACGATTCCTAATAAATCTGTGGCGTTCCACAAGGTAGAATTGACCAATACGTTTGGACAGTTTTTGGCTGCGAACGGCAAGACACAGGCAAGAATTGCAGAAACAGAAAAGTATGCACATGTGACTTTCTTTTTCAATGGCGGAGTGGAAGAGCCAAACAAAGGGGAAGATCGTATTTTAGTAAATTCCCCTAAGGTTGCTACTTATGATTTAAAGCCAGAAATGAGCGCTTATGAAGTTTGTGATAAACTGGTAGAAGCTATCAAATCAGATAAATATGATGTGATTATCATCAATTTTGCTAACCCAGATATGGTTGGGCATACTGGTGTGGAATCCGCTGCTATTGCCGCAGTGGAAGCTGTGGACACTTGTGTGGGCAAGGCAGTTGCTGCATTGAAAGAAGTAGATGGAACGATGTTCTTGTGTGCAGATCACGGAAATGCAGAACAGCTTATTGACTACAAAACAGGAGAGAGCTTTACAGCACATACCATCAATCCAGTACCATTTGTACTGATCAATTATAAAGAAGGATATACCTTGAGGGAAGGCGGCTGTCTGGCAGATATTGCACCGACGTTGATTGAGATTATGGGTATGGAGCAGCCTGCCGAAATGACAGGAAAATCTCTGTTGGTAAAAATGTAAATTATTTTATTCCCGCGGGCAATGTACCCAAAGGGCACTTAGGAAAATAACCATGTTAAGTGCCCTCTGGGTATACATGGATATTTGAAGAATGCCGCGAGGGTAAGTGCCCTGTGGGTACAAATACCCCGCCCCTTGGGCGAACTTGCTAAAAACAAGCTAATACATGCCCCGTCAGCTTGCTGCGGGGTATTTGACTGCAGCGGGGATTTTGAGATAAGGCAATAAAAGAATTATAGATAGAATGAAAATATAAACATTGGCAACAAAGGGCGATATGTTCCCAGAGAGAGACATATCGCCTTTTACTATTAGATGAATTGACGAAAGCCGCAAGAACGCCGAGGCATTCTGAAGCAGGAATTTCTAATCAAAACCATAACAAGGATAAAAATAGGTAATGGAACTGTTTAATATTTCTTATCTGCCGTTTTCCTTTTTCATACTATGAAAGCCAATCAGAACAGTCCATACATAGGCACAAGTTTTGGGGATCATCAGCATACCAAGCATTGGGATGGTATCAGCCAAAAGAACAACAGGAATATAGAAACCAAAACTTAGAACAATCGTCAGCCACATATATTTAAATTCTGAATCGCTGTGTTCCTTTGCACTTTTATAAAACAGGACAATGATCAATAATCCCAACAAGGCGAAAGGAATATTGCGATAAATACCCCATGAAAAAGAGGCATTCGCACTGAGCCATCCATTCTGTGGAAACAGACACAAGATAATGCGCAGTGCGGATAATAAGTATACCGTGATGGTGATACCTGTTTGTCCGTTGGTTTGATATCTGATGCGCCATACATAATAGAGGATAATATAAAAAATTGTCATAGTGATAGAAGTAATAAGTTTTCCTGTACCTAGAGCTGTAGTAAAATGGTCAAGCCCTGTTGTGCACAGTGCCACAGCACGAGGAACAAGATGGAAAGAATCGCCAGCGCCTAGCACGACAGCCATAATACCAAACAACCGGTATTGCTTGTTGCCATTACTTTTGGCGATCATAGTCAGTCCGATTGTAATCACGGAGATTAAATATACTGCATCAAATAGAGTTTCTACAATAGCTTGCATAAGAGTTTCCTTTCTTTTAAATTCTTTTCGTGTGTTTTTGTACTAAGCGTCCAAAAATAAAATGTTGAAACACAGCAAATACAGCAACAGACAGAAAAAGATTAATAATTGACAAATAAGGCTGATATGCCAAAATCCCAATCCTTAAAATGTTGAATCCAGCGATCGTCCACACAAGACATGCAATCAATAAAAGAGTTTTTTGTTAACTTTCACAAAAGCGAACCTCATTTCTGAACAATGTTCATTTTTGTCTATAAAAAAACCCGATTTCTGACGGGATTTTTTATCAATAAATGACCCTGCGAATCATAGCCAATATGCCACTACAATCATAATTGTGCTGCAACAGTGCAGAGATGATCAGAGAAAATATAATTTCTGCAAATTTTTCAGAGGTAAAGTTTTCATCAAAAACTTCAGAACGAATCTGTGTATCATTTGTAAGAACCAGGTGGAGATGCTCTTGAATATGTTGCCATGATTGTGCCATGAGTTTTTGTCCATTTGATTTATCTTCTCCTATAAAGCCCATCGCGTGCAATGTGAAAAAACCAGGATATTTTTCATCACCTTTTCTGATACTGTCAAAAATCCATTCCACACAACTTGTAAAGCTATGAAATGTTTCCATATTTTCTGGGAAACGAAAGATATCACACCAGACACTTTCCACCGTTGCCGCAATTAAATCTGTTTTAGAATTGAAATAATTATAGATGGAGCCGACAGAGATATTGCACGCTTTTGCCACAGCCCTGATATTGACTGCTGGAAAACCTTGTTTTTGAATGAGTTCTCGACTTACATTTAAAATTGTTTCTTTTGAAGTAACAACTGTATTCAAATAGCAACCTCCCTGCAAAATGAACTATGTTCAGTATACATAATTTATTGATATTTGTCAAGCTGAGTAATTTTTTGAGTTTCCACATTTACTTTGTGATGGAAACCTTTTGGCACTATGAATTTACAAAATGGAGAGACTCAAAGAGTAATTTACAATGGAAGTTTGTCTGAGTAGATGATATTCTGTGCTAGTGTAATGTGTATTTACACAGACAAAAATTAAGATAGACCCAAACCTCTCATTTCTGAAAGGCTTGAGTCTATAACTGGAAATACTTATTCATTAACATTGTTCAATATATTTTGTTTTACTTGCAGCATACTCGCGAATGTTTTCTTTAACAGTGTCGTCCAATGCAATAAATTCGCAGCCATAAGAATAATGGCTGTGGCCAACTGCCAGGCAGCGAATGATTTTCAAAACCACAAGCGATTCTTTATCTTTTTCTAAATTCAAAGTCATTTTAAAATGGTATTGTAAAGGAAGGAGGCATTCGGAAATAAATCCGATCCCATATTCTGAGATGTCTGTCAGCACAATAGGGGCTTTTAGATGATGAATATCAGTAGAATCATGTTTGTACAAATCACAGATATGAAAGTTAAGTTTTAAAGGAACACGCGGACTTCTTCTTTTTTCCAACATAAGTGGTTTTCCTCCTTCTGAATTTTTGTTTTATGTTTGTAACTATTTATTAAAACCTCAAGCTACAGACGTGTCAGCAAAGCTGTCATACGCCTCTAAAGAGGATTTTGTTTGCGGCTAAGGGGATTATCATTTTCAAGGAAATAGGCATTCACTCCTTTTTAAATAAATTTAAAGATCTAAATTGCTATTTCCTTGATGTTTTGAATAGTTACTTATTTTCTTATAAGTTTATCATGATGAAAAGGGAATGGCAAGCTGCTTTCTTCCCGCAATTTATACAAAATATTTTAAGAAACAACAAAAATTTTCTACAATTAAAAGATCGTATGACAAGGGAATTTCATTGACGAATGAAAAGAGCCTGTATTATAATGAATCCGAATATGTGACTTTAACAGCGTAAATGTACCAGAGAAAGTGAGAATGGAGGACAACCATGAGTATTCAGGAATTGAAACCGGTAAAAGAAGGAAAAGTGCGTGAAGTTTACGACAATGGAGACAGTATGGTCATTGTGGCGACAGACAGAATCTCTGCCTTTGATGTGATTTTAAAGAATGAAATTACACAGAAAGGTGCAATTTTAACACAAATGTCTAAATTTTGGTTTGAGTTTACAAAGGATATTGTACCCAATCATATGATTTCCACTGATGTTACACAGATGCCGGAATTTTTCCATAAGGAAAAATTTGATGGAAATAGTATGAAATGTAAGAAGCTTCGTATGCTGCCGGTGGAGTGTATTGTACGCGGTTATATTACAGGCAGTGGTTGGGAAAGCTATCAGAAAGATGGTACAGTGTGTGGTATTAAATTACCAGAAGGACTGCAGGAATCAGAGCAGCTTCCAGAGCCAATTTATACCCCGACCACAAAAGCAGATCTTGGCCTTCATGATGAGCATATCACATTTGAGGACACAGTGGAAATTCTTGAAAAGCTTCATCCAGGAAAAGGTGCTGAGTACGCTGAGATTCTTAAGGATTGTACGATTAAGCTGTATAAAAAATGTGCAGAATATGCGCGAAACAGAGGAATTATTATTGCTGATACAAAGTTTGAATTTGGCTTGAATGAAAATGGGGAAGTAGTTCTCGGAGATGAGATGCTTACTCCAGACAGCTCTAGATTTTGGCCGGTGGAGGGTTATGCTCCTGGAAAATCACAACCTTCATTTGACAAACAGTTTGTCAGGGATTGGTTAAAAGAAAATCCAGAAAGCGGTTATCTACTTCCAGAAGAGGTAGTGGAGAAAACAGTTGATAAATATAAAGAGGCATATGAACTTTTAACTGGAGAAAAGTTTGGGTAAACCCAACTGGAGAATTGTATGAATAACAATAAAATAGAAAAAAATACAAGTTTTGATGAGCTGCATGAGGAATGTGGCGTCTTTGGCATGTATGATTTTGGTGGAAATGATGTGGCGTCCACCATTTACTATGGTCTCTTTGCTTTACAGCATAGAGGGCAGGAGAGTTGTGGAATCGCAGTCAGTGAGACAAATGGTCCCAAAGGAAAAGTAAATTCATATAAAGGCATGGGCCTGGTAAATGAGGTATTTACTCAGGAAACCTTAGATGGGATGAAAGGCGATATCGGTGTGGGACATGTGAGGTATTCCACTGCCGGAGCCTCCACCCGAGAAAATGCCCAGCCATTAGTCTTAAATTATGTCAAGGGAACTTTGGTATTAGCCCATAATGGAAATCTGATTAATGCCAACGAACTGCGGCAGGAGTTAGAATATACAGGAGCAATCTTTCAGACTACCATTGACTCTGAGGTAATCGCCTATCATATTGCTAGAGAGCGTCTCACCTCCAAGTCTGTGGAAGAAGCCGTAAAGCGGGCAGCAGGCAAAATTAAAGGAGCATTTTCTTTAGTAGTGATGAGCCCTAGAAAATTAGTGGGAGCGCGGGATCCTTTTGGATTTAAACCACTTTGTATTGGAAAACGGGATGACGCCTATATGATAGCCTCTGAGACATGTGCTTTAGAGACAATCGGTGCTGAGTATGTGAGGGATGTGCTTCCAGGAGAAGTGGTGACAATTACACCAGAGGGAATTAGTTCTGATACAAGCCTTTGTCTGCCCAAACAAAAAGAGGCCAGATGCGTATTTGAATATATTTATTTTTCAAGATCAGACAGCCATATTGATGGGGTCAGTGTCTATGCTTCCAGAATTAAAGCTGGAAAATTCCTTGCTATGGATTCACCAGTGGAGGCAGATTTGGTGGTTGGTGTGCCAGAATCTGGTAATGCAGCAGCGCTGGGTTATTCTATGGAATCAGGGATTCCCTATGGCACTGCATTTGTCAAGAACAGTTATGTAGGGAGAACCTTTATTAAACCCAAACAGAGCAATCGGGAGTCTAGTGTCAGAGTAAAACTAAATGTGCTGGCAGAAGCAGTGCGGGGAAAACGTGTGATTATGATTGATGATTCTATTGTTAGAGGAACGACATCTGACCGTATTGTGCGTATGCTGCGGGAGGCGGGAGCCATTGAGGTTCATGTGAGAATTGCTTCGCCCCCGTTTTTGTGGCCCTGTTATTTTGGAACAGATATTCCAGAGAGAAAACAATTGATTGCCTATAATCGTACGGTGGAAGAAATCTGTGAGATTATCGGAGCGGATAGTCTTGGATATCTGAGTGTAGATCGTTTGGCCGAAATGGTGGAAGAACTTCCGATCTGTAAAGGATGTTTTACCGGAACCTATCCAATGGAACCCCCTGCCCAAGACATAAGAGGAGATTATGAGCGATAAGCAGCGACGGTGGCCTTAATCAAGAAGATTTTGGCTGCTTGCAGACAGAAATATTCTTGATTAAGGACATTGGAGTGCAACGGCCACCAAGAAGAAGTGAAGCTTCTTCTTGGTGAGCGTCGCTGCGAAAGAAGAAAAAGGTGCAACGGCCACCGAGAAGAGCAAAGCGAATTCGAGGTGAAAGTTGCAGGCAGTCTGCGACAAGATAAAGGACATTGGAGTGCAACGGCCACCGAGAAGAAGTGAATGGAAGATACTATTTAATAGACAAAGAGGAGAAAAATTATGTCAACAGACAGATACAACAGCCCTCTATCTGAGCGTTATGCGAGCAAGGAAATGCAATATATTTTTTCACCAGATATGAAATTTCGTACCTGGAGGAAGCTGTGGATTGCCCTTGCGGAAACAGAGATGGAGCTTGGATTGAGCGAAGATGGTAAGCCAGTCATTACACAGGAACAAATTGATGAACTGAAAAGTCATGTGGATGATATTAACTATGAGGTTGCCAAAGAGCGGGAAAAACAAGTGCGCCATGATGTGATGAGTCATGTGTATGCCTATGGACAGCAATGTCCAAAGGCGGCAGGGATTATCCATTTGGGGGCGACTTCTTGTTATGTAGGAGATAATACAGATATTATAGTGATGGATGAGGCTTTAAAACTTGTGCGCAAGAAGCTGGTAAATGTGATGGCAGAGTTGGCCAAATTTGCAGATACTTATAAAGATCTTCCAACGCTTGCTTTTACCCATTTTCAGCCGGCACAGCCGACCACCGTTGGAAAACGTGCCACACTGTGGCTGCAAGAGTTTTTGATGGATTTGGAAGATTTGGAATATGTGATCGGAAGCTTGAAGCTGCTGGGTTCTAAGGGGACTACTGGAACACAGGCAAGTTTTCAGGAGTTGTTTGCAGGGGATCAGGAGACCATTGACAAGATAGATCCGATGATTGCAAAGAAAATGGGCTTTGCGCACTGTTATGCAGTATCTGGCCAGACATATTCCAGAAAAGTAGATACCAGGGTACTAAATGTTCTTGCGGGGATTGCAGCCAGCGCGCATAAGATGTCTAATGATATCCGTCTGCTTCAGCATTTAAAGGAAGTGGAAGAGCCTTTTGAGAAAAATCAGATTGGTTCCTCAGCGATGGCATATAAGAGAAATCCAATGAGAAGTGAACGCATTGCCTCTCTTGCGCGTTATGTGATGGTAGATGCCTTAAATCCAGCGATCACCTCTGCGGTTCAGTGGTTTGAGAGAACCTTAGACGATTCCGCTAATAAACGTCTTTCCATTCCAGAAGGATTTCTGGCAGTGGATGGAATCTTGGACTTGTGTCTGAATGTGGTAGATGGGCTGGTAGTCTATGATAAGGTAATTCGCAAACATATGATGTCTGAGCTGCCTTTTATGGCTACGGAGAATATTATGATGGATGCGGTGAAAAACGGCGGCAACCGTCAGGAAATGCATGAAAAAATTCGTCAGCTCTCTATGGAGGCTGGAAAAAATGTTAAGGTGGAGGGCAAAGACAATAATCTGTTGGAATTGATTGCCCAAGATCCAGCATTTAACTTGACATTGGAAGAATTGGAAAATTCTATGGATCCCTCAAAATATGTGGGACGTGCTCCTTTGCAGGTAGAAAAGTTCTTGACAGAGATAGTAAATCCAATTTTGGAAAAAAACAGAGAACTTCTGGGTATGACAGCAGAGATTAATGTATAAATTATGGAAATATCTTTTTTCTTTTTTGACATATAAATTATGTTAGGGCGTGTTTGAAAACTGCTTTTTGACACGTCCTAAAATGAAAGGTTAGTTTTGTGAAATGTCATAAAATCACAAGATGAGTGTTGAAGAAAGGAGATTGTATGGCAAAAATAATTTGGGAGGGAAACCAAGATTGGGAGAAAGACTTTCCCGATGGAAAAGTTCCTGAAAATGCAGTAAAACTGAAGAGACCGAATGACATATTGAGAGCATCATTACCATATGGGATTATTCCTTTGCTGATATGTTTTGCATGTATTTTTTATAAGAGAAATATGAGTGATGAATTTATTTTTGATTTACGATTTATGCCATTAGGCTTTGTGATAGGATTTTTACTGATACCGATACATGAGTTTCTTCATGCCGTGTGCTATCCTAAAAACGCAAAAGTTTATATAGGCGTGTGCATAAAAAAGGTTGCTGCATATGCAATATCATTTTATCCAATCAGTAAAAGTCAATTTATTATTATGTCGCTTGCGCCAATGCTATTAGGAATAATGCCGCTTATTGTTTTTGTTGTCTGTCCGTTACGGTGGAAAGCCTTATTGACGATTTGCGTTGTTCCTGCTTTTATGGGAATGATTTCACCGTCACCGGATTATATGGATGTAGTTTCTGTTATAAAACAAGTACCAAAGGGGGCGAAAATACAGGCTTCAAACGAGGGATTGTATTGGTTTAAATGAAATTTGAGAATCAAGTAGGGAAGATTTTCTTCCCCTACTCGCTGCGCGCGGGGCGCATACTGTGTAAGCAGTAAATTTCCTTATGCGCCCCTGTGCATATAAAAAACATTGGGGCGCCTTCCTTACGGATAGCGCCCCAAGCAAAATTCTGTTTGATTTATTTTTTCTCAGCTTCTTCCTCAGGAAGACAAAGATATAGTTTGCTGATACGGTTTTTATCCATAGCTTCTACACGGAGTAAAACATTTTCTGGTGTTCTAGTCTCTTCTCCCGTATTAGGCAAGTGGTCAAGCAATTCAATCATATAACCGCCAACAGTATCATAATCCTTAGAGGAAAGCTGCAGATTCAGCACATCACAGAGATCTTCTAGGTTCATAGAACCTTGGATGATATACTCCCGATCATTGAGTTTTTGAATCGGATCTTCCTCATCCATATCATATTCATCACGGATTTCTCCGACGATTTCTTCTAAAATATCCTCGAGTGTAATCAGCCCTGCAGTAACACCATATTCATCAAGTACGATAGCAATATTAAAAGAGGACTTTTTCATCTCAATTAAAAGTTCTACTGTTTTCTTGTGTTCATAAGTGTAGTAAGGTTTGCGCAAAATACTTCGCACCGAAAAACTGTCTTTACTGGTTTCATAGAGAAGCAGATCTTTCATATTGATAATTCCAATTACGTTGTCGATCGAATCCTCATAAATGGGCAGACGGGTAAATTTGTCTGTCCGAAAAATGTTAATCAGTTCCTCATAGGTACTGTTGATATCTGCAAATGTCATGTCAATTCGGGGCACCATAATCTCTTTGGCCTGGGAATCACCAAAATCAAATACATTATTGATCATCTCATGTTCTTCCTGTTCAATTACACCTGTCTGATGTCCAACATCCACAATTGTCCGCAGTTCTGCTTCTGTGAGCGGAACAGGTTCATTAGAGACATTAACCCGCAACAGGCGTAAAAATCCAATCGACAACTTATTGATGATAAAAATTACTGGGGTTAGGATTTTCATCAGTCCCCAAATTACGCCGCTATAGGACAGCGCTATTTTATCAGCATGAATCGTTGCCAGAGTTTTAGGCGATATTTCACCAAAAATTAGTACCAGGACAGTAAGAGTTCCTGTTGCAATTCCGGCTCCTGCATTTCCAAATAGTTTGATTGCAAGTGCCGTGGCAATAGAGGATGCCGACAGATTTACAATATTGTTGCCAATCAAGATAGCGCTGAGCATTTTACCGGAATCCCCAGTGATTTCCAATACCCGCTTTGCCCGTTTGTCTCCCTCATCGGCAAGTCCTTTGAGACGGATCTTGTTGGAAGTAGTCAGGGCAGTTTCTGCGGAGGAAAAAAATGCAGATAACATTAATAAAACAACTACAAATAATAACTGTATGACCTCACCTGAGTCCAATTACATCTCTCCTTTCGATAATACATAATATAAAGGAAGGACGGAAATTTTGCAAGAGTTTTTCAAAAAAGAAAGTTTAACTTCTGTTAAGCTGGGAATAGTTTTGCGGAAATCAGAATAAAATATCATAGAATCCAATGGACATTCTTATATAAAGAGAGGAAGAGGAAAATGGAAAACAATCATACGAGAAAGAACCTGGTTCAAGCACAGGGAGAGAAACGGATTCGAGTGTCGGCGCTGACGATCTTAAAGATTTTGCTGGTCATGTATCTTGTGACAGGTCTGCTCTTGTTAATTTTATCTGCAATGCTCTATAAAATGCAGCTCAGTGAGAGCGCGGTGTCAGTGGGAATTGTGGTGATCTATGTGATTTCAGGATTTCTGGGAGGATTTTTGAGTGGCAAAGTGATGAAGACGAGAAGATTTTTCTGGGGAATGGTTATGGGAGGAGCCTATTTCCTGATCCTGGTTCTAGGCTCCATCCTGTTTCAAAAGGGAATTAACATGGAGTTATCCCGTTTTTTCACAACCCTAATTTTGTGTACTGCCTCTGGTATGGTTGGCGGGATGGCAAGCTGAAAGCTTATCGCTGTACGCGTCCCGAGGCGTCTCCGCCTGCCAGTTTTAATACTTCGTCAATGGAGACCAGATTGAAATCTCCTTCGATGGAATGTTTTAAACAAGAGGCTGCCACTGCAAATTCAATCAACTCTTGAGGAGCATATCCCATCAGGGAAGCAGCAATCAGCCCGCCGCCGAAACTGTCGCCGCCACCCACACGATCTACAATGTGCATATGGTATTTGCGGCTAAAATAATAGTCATTGCCATCATAGAGCATAGCAGACCAGTCATTATCATTGGCCGAGATCGATTCCCGCAGAGTGATGGCAACCATAGAAAATTGAAATCGCTGTTGTAATTGCCGTGCGACATCCTTATAACCTTCGCGATTGACAGTTCCTGTGGTGACATCTGTATTTGCGGCATGGATGCCAAACACATCAGAAGCGTCCTCCTCATTGGCAATACATACATCTACATATTGACAGAGACGTTCCATCACTTTGCCAGCTTTTTCTTTACTCCACAATTTATTGCGGTAGTTGAGATCGCAGGAGACAGTAACCCCAGCTTCCTTTGCCGCTTTGCAGGCCATCAGACACAAATCTGCGAGTGTATCATTTAAAGCGGGAGTGATTCCGGTGAAATGAAACCAGTCTGCATCCGCAAAGATTTCCTGCCAGCAGAAATCTTCTGAGGAAGCGGTAGCGAGTGCAGAATCGGCACGGTCATATATGACTTTGGAAGGTCTCTGTGAAGCTCCTTTTTCCAAATAATAAATACCAACTCTGTTACCGCCGCGCGCAATATAAGAGGTGTCTACGCCATACCTGCGCAGAGCATTAACGCCGGCCTGTCCGATTTCATGAGAAGGCAGGCGTGATACAAATATGGAGTGGAAGCCATAATTTGCCAGAGATACGCATACATTTGCCTCTCCACCGCCATAGGTAGCGCCCAGTGTATCAGCTTGTACAAATCGTTGGTAGCCTTGTGGGGCAAGACGCAGCATCAATTCCCCAAAAGTAATTATTTTTTTTGCATTCATACTTCTACTCCTTTCAGGCGCGGACGGTGCGCACGGCTTCTTCTGTCAGACGTTGAATCTCTACAAAATTACCAGAATCTATCAAGTCTTCTTTTACCATCCAGGTTCCACCACAGGCGACAATGCGATCATTGGCGAGATAGGTGTGCAGATTTTGTAAATTGATTCCACCAGTAGGCATATAACGAATCTGAGGATAAGGGGCAGAGAGCGCCTTAATCATTTCCAGTCCTCCAGAGGCCTCGGCAGGAAAAAATTTTAATAGCGTCAGTCCAAAAGTGAGGGCGATTTCAATACCTGTGGGATTGTTAATACCTGGGATAATCGGGTATTTCTTTTTGACACAGTGTTTTACCACAGTTGGATTGAGACCAGGGCTGACAATAAAACTGGCTCCTGCTTTGATCGCCTGGTCCGCTTGTTCTGGAGTGAGGACCGTTCCAGCGCCAATCAGCATATCTGGAAATTCCTTGGACATGATACGGATAGAGTCAACAGCAGCGTCTGTGCGAAATGTGATTTCTGCACAGGGCAGACCGCCATGATAGAGTGCCTGTGCCAAGGGTTTTGCGTGTGCTGAGTCGTGAATAGCCACAACTGGCACGATGCGGGTTAATTTTAATTGTTCAGATATTTTATGCATTGTATGTCTCCTTATGCCCAATGGGAAGTGGAAGTTTCTTGATTGTGGTTTTTAAGCAGCACAGGCGGAGTCACCGGAATATCAAGAATGCTACTGTCGGAAGGATCTTGACCATTGCGGCCGGAATCATCGTTCTTGTCGTCGCCAATGCGGTTTTGTGTTGGCGGCAGACTGGTATCTTGGGGTAAATCAATCTCAGGGATATTTCCATCATCATAGATATTTTTTTCATATTTATAGTTCATAGATAAGTCTCCTTTCTGAAAATGCTTTTCGGTTATTATGTGCGTTAGCGGAGGAATTATACTAGACGCAAACAATGTCAATTTTATAAATGATAAATTGTAACTATTCAGAACCCCAAGCCACAGACATGCCAGCAAAGCTGTCGTTCGCCTCTCACGAGGCTTCTGTCTGTGGCTTGGGGGATGATCACCTCCCTGGAAATAGCAATTCATCCCTTTTCAAATAAATTTGAACGTTCTGAATTGCTATTTCCAGGGGGTTCTGAATAGTTACACAATATTTAAGATTTTTTTAAGAAATTCATTGAGTTTTATTTTTGAAATCCTTATTATAATGGCAGAGTAAAAAGCAGTAAGGAGAAAATGAAAATGGAACAACAGACAATTCTGGTGGTGGATGACAACAAAGAGATTGTGTTTTCGCTGGGAAAACTGCTGGAGTATGAGGGATATCAAGTGTTAAAAGCATATGATGGCCTGGAGGCATTAGAGACATTAAAAGATCATACCGTGGATTTGATTTTATTGGATGTGATGATGCCGAAGCTCAATGGCCTATCTGCACTGATGAAAATTCGGGAGAACAATCAGATCCCAGTTATTATCCTCTCAGCCAAGACACAGGAGAGTGATAAAGTGTCAGGTCTGGTGATGGGAGCGGATGATTATGTGGAAAAACCTTACAATCCGGCAGAACTGACTGCAAGAGTGGCGGCACAACTAAGACGTTATCATACTTGGGGCGGCAGTGCGCCAAAGGCGGAGGAGGAGCAGCTTGTCAATGGCGGCGTTGTATTGGATAAACGAACCAAGAAGGCGATTGTGGATGGGGAAGAGGTGAAGCTGACAGCCACAGAATATAAGATCTTAGAGCTTCTGATGGAGAATCCTGGACAAGTATTTTCTGCGGAGAAGATTTATGAGCGTGTCTGGAGAGAAATGGCTACAGGAACAGTGGAAAATACGGTGATGGTACATATCCGTCACATACGGGAAAAGATTGAAATTGATACTAAGAATCCAAAATATGTAAAGGTGGTGTGGGGCATTGGCTACAAAATGGAAAAATACTGAATTAAGTAAGGATATTTGGGAGTTGATTTTGAGGGGGATTAAGCGGGATGAATTTCGGCTGCTGCCGGGGGTGATCTGTGCAGTTCTGGCAGCATTTTGCTTTTCAGATCTACTTCATGGCAGATTTTATGTTACAGAGGAGACATTGACGGAAGGCTTTTTTATGAATCTAAGCCTTGGAGTTGGAGTATGGGGACTTTTGGGATTTCTGGTTCGTTACCGCAATCGGAAGTGGAAGCCCAGCCACGGGGAATTTTACCATGAATGGAAGGAAAAATTAAAAAAACAGCAGATTTTTTTTGGATTGTTGTTTTTGGTATTATTAGGAGCAGCGGTAAAACATTTTCATTATGTTTATACGCATGCTTGGAAGTATGCCAATTATAGTACAGGTTATGTATTGGTAGGGACAGTTATTCTGCAATGGGTTTTGTGTGAAATGGTTTTGCTGTCTTATATGAAACGAAAGCTTGAGGAGTATATGGCGGCAATGGAGCAGATTAATCAGCAGAATCTGGAGGCGGCGCTGCGCAGTGAGCAGATGAAAGTGGATCTGATCTCCAATGTGTCCCATGATCTGAAAACGCCGCTCACCTCTATGGTTGGCTACTTGGAGTTGATGAAGAAGGAAGAACTAAGTGATGTACTAGAGGACTATGTGGAAGTGATTTTTCGGAAGGCACAAAAATTAAAGGAAATGATTGACAGCCTCTTTGATCTGGCAAAAACCAGCAGCGGCAATGTGGAACTGAAAATGGAATCTATGGAAATGAATCGTCTGATTGAGCAGGTATATGCAGATATGGAGGATCGCATTCAGAAAAGCGGCAGGGAGTTAGTAGTATCGCTGACAAAGGAAAATACTAGTTTTATTGCGGACAGCAGTTATATGTACCGAATCTGTCAGAATCTTTTGGAGAATGCGTTAAAATATTCCCAGGAATATACCAGAATCTTTCTAAAAACGTCTGTCATTGCAGGGGAAGAGGATGCGAAAAAGGTTCGTTTTGAGATTACTAATACAGCAGGTTATCGCATGGAATTTACCAAGGAGCAGGTGGTAGAACGTTTTGTGCGGGGAGATGAATCCAGAACCACGGAAGGCAATGGATTGGGACTGGCGATTGTCAACACCTATACGACTGCTCTGGGGGGCAGTTTTGAGGTAAATATTGACTGTGATCAGTTTAAGGCAACCATAGAATTTTTGAAATAATGCTTTGCATATGAAAAAAAATATGTTATACTATGCCTGATGTTTAATTAGATATAGAAAGGATGTACTATTATGAAGCATGTAAAAACATTAAATACAAAGAAATTACAGAACACAGTGAAAAAGGGCGGCTGTGGAGAATGCCAGACTTCCTGCCAGTCTGCATGCAAGACAAGCTGCACTGTGGGAAATCAGAGCTGTGAGAACAAATAATTATTGTAAGATGAGAATATCAAATAGAGGCTTTCGTGCATTGCAGGTATGCCTCAATATAAGGATGCCAGAGGCATCCTTAATGATACATGGACCGTTCGCCCCAGACGAGCGGTCATTTGTGCGTTATGTCAGATGGCGCAGTCTGTGTCAGAACAAAATTGGAAAGAGAGGGGCCTGCAATGGTTCACCAATATAAGAATAATGGCTATAACATTGTTTTGGATGTAAACAGTGGGGCAGTACATGTGGTGGATGATGTTGCCTATGATGTGATTCCCCTGTTTGAGACAAGCACCAAAGAAGAAATCATTGACAGCCTTAAGGAGAGATACCCCCAGGCAGAGATTACAGAGAGTTATGAGGAAGTCAAGGAACTTGCAGAGCAAGGCAGCCTGTTTACCAAAGATCAGTATCAGGGTTATATGGAGCAGTTTCAGGACAGGCCCACGGTGGTTAAGGCTTTGTGTCTACATATTGCCCATGACTGTAATTTGGCCTGTCGTTATTGTTTTGCAGAGGAAGGGGAGTATCACGGCAGAAGAGCGCTGATGTCCTTTGAGGTGGGGAAGGCAGCTTTGGATTTTCTGATTGCCAACTCTGGCAGCCGCCGTAATCTAGAAGTAGATTTTTTTGGCGGTGAGCCGCTTTTAAATTTTGATGTGGTAAAGAGATTGGTAGCATATGGCAGGGAACAGGAGAAGCTGCATGATAAAAAATTCCGTTTTACACTTACCACTAACGGGGTGCTCTTGGATGATGAAGTGATGGAATTTGCCAATCAAGAAATGGCGAATGTGGTTTTAAGCATTGATGGCAGAAAAGAAGTTCATGACAAGATGCGTCCGTTTCGTAAAGGGGCGGGCAGTTATGAGTTGATTGTGCCAAAATTCCAGAAGCTTGCAGAGAGCAGGAATCAGGATAGATATTATGTCAGAGGAACCTTTACCCATCACAATCTGGAT
>Ga0137306_100722_pt2 | contig 18316 bp, 14 predicted proteins | sample Inofroosms_March_FD_97187 | JGI IMG/M metagenome (GOLD analysis project Ga0137306, IMG submission 97187) | Mouse cecal microbial communities from Vienna, Austria - N-Acetylneuraminic and N-Acetylglucosamine D2O microcosms_March | ecosystem: Host-associated > Mammals > Digestive system > Large...
CACGAAGCGTACCCCCGCCGATGGCAGTGACAAGACCTATGATATATGCTCCGAACCAGTCGAAATTCTTGGCTGCTGCAAGACGGATACCGCTTATCGCACACGCTATTGTGCCTATTACTTCAAGAACAAATGAGATTGTGATGTCCAAAATTGCTATGTCTGATTAAAGTCCCTGAATAAGTGTTCAAATTTACTTTGAGAGTGCAAAAGTAGCTAAAATCCCTGACATTTCTGTTCTGACAGGCAAAAAAGAGAAAACGTTCAAGATAATGAACGTAGGGCATATAATTTTTTAGTTTCACAAATTTTGTGTAACTTGGCAGACGTAAGTGATAAATTTAAGAACCATATGAAGAAATTATTTATGATGAGTGCCTTAGCCGCAGCAATTATGTTGACGGCTTGCTCTGGCAACGGAAAGACGGGCACTGACGATTCCGCATCGCAGGATGCGACAGTTTTGGAAACGACACTTCCGGTGACAAGCGGCGAGTATCGCGCCGTATCTTTTCAGGATACCGCAGCCGGTGCGGTGCGCACACGCTTCGATGGAAGAATCCTGATGGCTCTCGACCCGGACAATGCCGGAATATACATCTATGAGAACGGCAACCGAACCCATTTCAAGGCGAAAGCTATTCTTTCAAAAATCTTTGAGCAGAAAGACAGCATATACATCGCTTCTGACAAAGACAATCGTGAGATAACTCTCATTCCGGGCAAGGAAAATGTAGACACACTCATAGTATATCGCGGCAGCGTTCCGGTGAAAGTATCTTTCGAAACCAAACCGATGTCCACACTCACCCCGACTGAGGTATGGAACAGAATCTCCACCCAGCTCTCCAAGTAACATTGTTTCCCGAACATAACAAAGACCTTGGCATCAATTGAGTGTCAAGGTCTTTATTATATTTCAACAATCAGGCTTTATCTGCCTGGGACCGTCACGGTCAATGCCGACGATGCATGACGCGAAAGAGTTCTCCAGCCCAGAAAACAATAGATGTTCCGGAGATGATTATCAGCCAGTCGCTCCATCTGAGAGGAACGACATTGAAAAATCCGTATCCGCAGGTGACAATCACAAACTGACCGACTAGAATCACAAATGCAATTGTCAGGAAGCCGGAGCATTCTTTAAGATGCAATGCAGAACGACCGGTGCCGAACGCACGGGCGTTAAACATATTCCAGAACTGCAGAAAGACAAAGAACGTGAAGAAAAGAGACAGCTCATACGCCGTAAGTTCATGAAATCCACCAAGTCCTGATTTCACGAGACTTATAATGGACTCCGCATCCGGACCGGCGGCAACCGCATGCTGGAAGAAGCTCAGAACCGCAAAAAGAATAATGAAGAATCCGACACCCATTCCCACGATACGCCGCCACATAGCCGGCGTGATGATGAAAGACTTGCGGGAACGCGGCTTGTCGCGCATCACATCTTCGGACGGAGGAAGGGAAGCCAGAGCCATTGCCGCAAAGGTGTCCATGATCAGGTTTACCCACAGCATCTGCGTTACTGTCAGCGGCGATTCCATACCCATGAACGCTCCGGCGAGCACAATCAGACAGGCACAGACGTTCACCGTCAGCTGGAACATGATGAAACGCTGCAGATTCCGATAAAGTGACCGTCCCCACATCACCGCCCGTCCTATCGATGAGAACGAATTGTCGATTATTGTGATATCCGATGCCTCTTTTGCCACGGAAGTGCCGTCGCCCATTGAAAGGCCCACATGCGCGGCTTTGAGCGCGGGTGCGTCATTGGTGCCGTCGCCTGTCACGGCAACTACCTCGTTGTTGCGTTGCAACGCCTCCACGAGACGTTTCTTGTCCATAGGTCTCGCACGTGCGATAATCTTTATATCCGCCACACGCCGCTCAAGCTCGTCATCGCTCATTGCGGCGATATCCGCGCCGGTGACTATATTGGCATCACTGTCCGCGGCAGTCCATAAGCCGATCTGACGCCCTATCTCCCGTGCGATAGCCGGAGTGTCGCCTGTCACTATCTTAACCTTGACTCCGGCATCAAGCACCTCTCGCACTGCCTCGGGGACATCGCTGCGGACCGGATCCGAAATCGCCGTTATACCTAAAAACGTAAGGTTCTTCCCTATGAACGCGTTATCCACGATCACATCTTCACCCTCGCCTAAAACCTGATATGCGAAGCCGAGAGTCCTCATTGCCTGATTCTGGTATCCTAAAAGACGGGCGTCAATATCCTCTCTCGTCACACCCTCCGGCAGACTCCTGCACATTCCAAGCACAATCTCCGGAGCACCTTTGACATATGCCACGCGTGCCGCTCTGCCATCGGCATCTTTTATGACAGCTGACTCAACCACCGTAGCCATATATTTGCGTTCAGTAGTAAAAGGAAGCTCATCCAACACGGTGAGCCCTTTCTTCACACGTGCGTAATCGACACCATTGTCGCGCAACCACAGAAGCAACGCCCCCTCAGTGGGATTACCCAACACCTGCGGCTTTGCAGGATCCGAGAAATCGAGTTGCGCTGTTGAATTGGCGGCAATGCCCTCCTCCACGATACCGCCAGACAGGGCAGAATCACCCGCATCAGACGGGAGACCATAGAAATCAGCCTTATAGACCTGCATACGGTTCTGCGTCAGCGTTCCCGTCTTGTCGGTACATATCACCGTCGTAGCACCCATTGTCTCGCATGCATGCATCTTACGCACAAGATTGTTGGTGCGCAGCATACGGCGCATAGAATATGCCAGCGACAGCGTCACAGCCATCGGCAAGCCTTCAGGCACAGCCACCACAACGAGCGTCACGGCAATCATCAGTGTCTGAAGAGCGTATTGTATGAAATCAAGCCAATCGAACTGTGCATGATGCGTAAAATACATAACCATCCGCCCCACAACTATAATAGCCGCGATGACATAGCTCGAAATGGAGACCATGCGCCCAAGACGGTCAAGCTGCTCATTAAGAGGTGTTTTCACGGAGTTGTCAATCTGAGACTCCTTGAATACCTTTCCGTTCTCGGTATTGTCGCCTACTGCGGTGACTTCATAGACACCATGCCCTTCCATCACCTTCGTTCCGCGCATAAGTGTGTCGGACCGGTATGTAGCTTCCGGATCGAAATGCGATTCGTCTGTGGTCTTCATGCATGAAGGCTCACCTGTAAGCGTGGATTCATCCACACTCATAGACGCAGCTTCCAGCAATCTTCCATCAGCGGGAATCTCATCTCCCGTGTTGACAACAACAATATCTCCCACAACAACGTCCTTGCGGGGTATCTGGGTCACCGCTCCGTTGCGCCACACCTGCACTGGCTCCTCGTCATTGACCTGATTTAGAATCGCAAACTCCTTGTTAGCCTTCATCTCGAACCAGAAACTCAGTCCGGTGGCAAGAAAAATTGCCACGAATATTCCAACTGGCTCAAAAAAAGGCTTGAAGGAATGATCGGCATCTATATATGCCTCATATATCGCGATGCCTACGGATAAAGACAACGCTACAAGCAATATGACAATCAGTGGATCTTTAAATCCCCTTAAAAACTGTTTCCAGAGGGGATCTCGTTTCACGGGAGTAAGCACATTCTCCCCATGCAGACACCGGCTTTCGGCAACCTGCGCGTCATTCAGACCTTGATAATTCATTCGGGTTATAATATTTATGGAAATTATGAAGCTGTTTATAAAGTTTCAAAGAAAATCAAAATATGATTTCCAAACAACATCTAAGTAACAAAATTAATAAAAATTTAACACTTGCGCATAAGTTATACATGAGAATCATCTACTTCCGAATGCTCCCCGCTTTCCATATGAATACGGTTCATCTCAATCGGAGTCAACACGTGCGCTCCGAGTTTTTCATTGGTGTCGATACGGTAAAACATACGTATTCGTAACATACGTACTAAAGTTCAGCCTCAATTCTGGATGCGAGTGCATTGCCGTCCATCTCGCCGCTGCCTCTCCATTTCTCTTCACCTCCGGCAAATACGATGAATGTAGGTATTGAACTCACGCCAAGCTCTTTGGCGAGCGATTCGTTTTCGTCAATATCAAACTGGTAGACATTGACCTGACCAGCAAACAATGCCTTTACATCTTCGACAACAGGCATCATCCTTTTGCAATGTGGACACCACGATGCATAAAACTCAACCAGAACGACCCCCTTGTCATCCTTCAGCTCTTTGATTTTCTGTGTATTCATAGTATAATAAGTATTAAGTATTAAGTATTAAATATTCGATATAACTCAATAGCCCGGTTATCATTCAAACACAATGATTTCGGGATTGGTTCATGAAACGTGCATTCACTCACACGGACATTACGGGAATCAGCGTCTGATACGCCAGGCACCCCTCACCTTGCGCGATATTGCCATAAGATTGAACAGGATTATTGCCGCTGTCAGAACAGCCCCCAGAAGAAGCATCGGCAACACCGAACCGCTTACGGCATCAAGACCCTCGAGCGCGGGGAGATAATATGCCCGCAATATAAACACGCATCCTATCGCCAGAAGAAACGCCCCGGCAGATGCCACGACAACGATGCGCCGATAAGGAGCGCCGACTACAGACGTGTCATAACCTAACATAAGAAGGGAATGAAGCTTATCGCGGTTTTTCTCCATAAGCAAAGAGATTGACAGAAGCAGTATGAAAAATGAGAGAAGGGTGATCACAATCCCTATCGCCAAAACAATTCCTACCACAACACGCAGAAGGAACGAGGCGGATGTCGCCGACTTGTCTCCCGCTATCTCGTAATCATGTCCGGCAATGAAATCCTTGATAGCCACATCCCCCGGACGGGATACCTCGATGATGAGACGTGACGGATTTTTAACTTTTCCCGTGCCAAGAGCCGCATTGCTCCAGTCCATGAATTCCTGGGGCACAAGAATCGTGTTGAGTCTGTTCGAATAACCAGCAACCCGCCCGTGAAACTGAAGCGTACGCATTCCGTCTTCACTCCGCAGCGTCAGGGTAAGAGGGATGCCGCTCATCAGACCCTCCGACATCTGGGGCAAACCTGCCGATGATGCAAAACCGAAATTGTATAGTGTCAGGTAATCCTTGGAGATAATCACCGGAATTTCATCACTTCCCTCTCGCCATCCCCATTGCGATGCGGGAACATCCACGAAATCCCCCGGTATGGATTCGAAGAACATATAGGTCGAAAGACCTCTCCCCTGCTGTGTCACCGATGCGGAAACCCTATAATCGGCGGAGGCAAAAGGTGCCACACGCTTCACCCACTGCTGATTTTCTATCTCCTCAAGTTCATCGGCTGTAAAGCCTGTTTCCCCTCCGAAGGTGTTTTCCGAAGTGACCCGCTTGTTGATCACCATATAGTCTGACCTTATGAAGCTGTCGTCATCCTCCCATATGGAACGGGCATCCATAAAAAACTGCAGACCTCCCAGAATAATGGCAAGTCCCAGAAAATTGGAAAGCATGAATCCGGCAATACGCGCCGGAGATGTATTTTTACGTAAAAGTTTTCCAATAATGTTCATAAGCGAAGTTTCCTGTAGTTGTCAAGAAGCAGCGGATTGCCGACAGACGTAGACACTATTGCCGCCCCTTGTCTTTCCGCCTCTCTCCCGATTATGGCGGCGGCAATACGGTTGTTATCTTCATCAAGATGACTCACCGGCTCGTCAAGCAGAATAAAATCAAAAGGCTGGCAGATGCTGCGGATTATCGCCACACGCTGCTGTTGACCTATCGACATTCGTCCCGCCGGGTAATCACGACGCGATGCGATTCCAAGCTCCTCGAGACAATTTTCTATCTCGGCATCGCTAAGATGAGATGTCAGTTTATTCTTGAGCTGGATGTTTTCCCAGGCTGTAAGTTCCGGAAACAGATCAAGCTCCTGCGGAAGATACGCGATATTGCGGCGCCTTATCTCCTGCCAGTCCGAGATTGTGAATTCACGGACATCTCTGCTGTCAAACAGAAGTTTGCCCTTGTAATCATCTCTCGAGCCAAAAATATACGAGCACATCGACGACTTGCCGCCTCCGCTTGCCGCCTCTATCAGATAATGCTCTCCGCGCTCCAGCACAAGACCGGTCTTCCACACATCGGATTCCGGGATACGTTCATTCTGGAACACCTCCGGAAGCATCCCTTCAAACCGTATCTCCTTAATCATGACTTTCAAGAATCGACTGCATAATATTCTTCTTCGAATCCTTGCCATTAACCTTCACAATGGCTTTGAGACCACCTTTCTCCGGTTTGAAAGTAACTGACACAGATGAAACGGCATCTGTCAGACGTCGTTTTTCCCCTCCGCCAAGCACAAATCCGGCGAGAGAGCCTTTCAGCTCTTCGGCGGCATCGGCTGCCGAGACGGCACCTTCCACCGCACCTTTGCCCACACGCAGCAGACGGCCTTCTTTCACAACCTCAAAACCGAACTGTCCGAGCATATTTGAAAGATCGGCAGTGCCGTGACCTGTAGTGGAAATAACGCCACGCACATTCCCGGATTCAGAGACAGCCGCCACACATGTTCCGTCAACACTTTGAATCATTCCGGCAAGAATCCCGATCATCGACATCCCTTTGCCTCCGGTCTCCTCCTTAAGTTTCTTCACCATGTCTGGATTTACCGCCAAGGCGACAAAGGCATCGGCTGTGCCTCCCGTTTCGGTTATGGTTCCACCGTCTATTCGGGCGGCTGGGAAATTAAACTTCGCAATCCCCCCTTTCGAGTTTATCACATCCATTTCCGCCACAATCTTCCCTTTCTGGAAATCAAGATTCCAGCTGAATTCCACAGCATCAACAAACATCGCCTCTATTGCCATAGTGGCTGTGGCGCGGGTTGTGAAATCGATACCGAGAGAGTTCAGACACCCCCTTATGTCTCCCCATCCCTCGACATCGTGGCTTATATCAACGAGTCTGGAAGCCACTTCGTTAGAAAGGATGCTCTGCTTTGGGCTGAGCGACACGAAACGTCTTATATCTTCCGTATTGACAGTGTTACGGGAACTCATGCAGATCCAGAATCGGTCGGGAGTTAGCACCGTGTTGCCACATACCTCTGTTTCACCATCTTTTACGAATTTGCTGTCTGAGTTCTTCTCCACATACTCCTTGAATTTCGATGAATCAGACACAAATCCGGTGAGATACACATTGTATCCCTCTATAAAAAGCACGGCTGCGGAAGGGTCTATGCCACCATCCCGCAGTCCGGCAATAATTTTTCTCAATTCCTGATTATTTGTGGTTTCAAGAACAGAGGCAAGCTCCTTCCCGGGCACTACTTCGGACCCGTTGACCTTGCAACCGGCTTTTTCGAGCATCGCATGCATATTCATCACCATGACAGCCGACGCATCAGCCGGCACTGTCTCCAAAAGCCCGTTGATGTCTCCCGGTTTGCCGGAAGAACATCCCGCTGTAACCACCAGCGTCACAACAGCGACGCAATATACAAGTCTTTCGAATATTTTCATAATAAATCTATTTGGCGGCAAATTTAATAAGAATCCGATTAACCGCCAAATAGATCGTCAGCAGATGTCTGTATCTCAGTATATGCGCAGCATCACGGCTCCGTGTGGATTGACTGTAACGGTATGCTTGTCGTCTGTCTCCGCAACATCTTTCTGCCGCCACAGGTCACGGACGGTTTTCAGAATCGGGGCTCCGTGCACTCCGAGTGGATCCTGATTCACGTCTATCACCTCATCGTTGGTCAGCAGCGAGAGTGTGAATTCATCGAGACGCGCCAGATCACACCCTATCAGCAGAGGAATGGAGCCTGAAAAATTTATTAATCCATTTTTTATTTTTTTCATTATTCTTTATAAAAATTTGCATTTTAATACACTTTTCTCTAAATTTGCTCCGTAAGTAAAGCAAATTGATTCAAATCGCGTATTTTTAATCTTACCTGATACCATAATATTTTAAGAATCAACAATGGACCTGACACTGAAAAAAATCGCAGGATTTGCGGCAATCTTAGCTTGCCTCATCGGCGGGGCACCCGCCGAGGCGGGAATTTTCAGCCGCAAGAAAGCCCCCAAAGAGGATAAAGTTCTTACCGGAGCGGCGAAAGACAGCGCGGAAATGGCAAAAAAGTTTGCCGGTGCAAAAAGATACGAAGGTATCTTCGATTGTCGCGTCGATAAAGACGGCTCTCTCTTTTTCATTCTTTCCGACAGTGTTTTCAACCATACATATCTTCTGTCAAGCCGAGTGGCGGGGATCTCCTACACCGGAGACCTTGTTGCAGGACAGATGAACATCACTCCGCTTGTAATCCGATTTACCAAAGACGACAAGAACGTTTACATGCATCTCGTGCAGGATGCAAACGTCATAGCGCCGGACGACCCTATAAAAGTATCATTCGACCGAAACATGATAGACCCTATTCTGAAAGGATTCAAAATCCAACAGAGGGATTCATGCAACGTGGCGATAGACATGACATCATTCTTCGCCGGTGACGAAAAGCTAATTTCTCCCATCAAAGATTCCGATCCTCTCGCAAAGATGCTCAGCGGACGGCAGGGTGTGGAAGGTTCTTTCTATAAAGACGGTTCGGCGATCACAAAGGTTAAGGCATTCCCCGACAACATGATCATCGAGAGCCAGCTCGCCTACACCACAAGAAAAGTAACCGACCCGTATACCGTAAGGGTTTCGCGTTCGATCATGAAACTGCCTGACGACCCGATGAAGAGCCGTCTGCAAGACAACCGTGTGGGTTATTTCTACGACACAAAGAAACTTTATTCATCATCAAACGACAAAATCGAGACATACAACATAATCAACCGCTTCCGCATGGAGCCGAAAGATGAAGACCTTGAGGCTTATTTCTCAGGAACGCTTGTCGAGCCTAAAAAGAAAATCAGGTTCTATGTGGATTCCGCTTTTCCGGACAAGTGGCGCAAAGCGGTGAAAGAGGGTATCGAATACTGGAACATGGCATTCGAGGAAGCAGGTTTCAAAAATGCCATAGAGGCACTCGACTATCCTGACGACCCGGATTTCGACCCGGATGACATCCGCTTCAACTGCGTGCGCTATTGTGTGACCCCGACTGCAAACGCAATGGGACCTTCGCACAACGACCCGCGTACCGGCGAGATTCTCGGCGCCGATGTCATATGGTACCATAACGTGCTTTCTCTGGTTCATGACTGGCGCTTCGTGCAGACCGGCGCCGTGGATCCCCGCGTCAGGACCTCCGTTTTCGCCGACTCGGTAATGTATGAATCCCTGACTTATGTGACAGCTCACGAGATAGGTCATTGTCTTGGACTGATGCACAATATGGGGGCTTCATACGCATACTCCATTGACAATCTGCGCGACCCGGCTTTCACTCAGAAATACGGAACCACCCCCAGCATCATGGACTATGCACGCAACAATTTCGTGGCGCAGCCCGGCGACTATGAGAGAGGCGTAAGACTTACTCCTCCCCCGGTAGGTGTATATGACATAAACGCTATCAAATGGGGATACAGACTTATCCCGGGAGCCAAGACGCTAAAAGATGAAAAACCGGTGCTCGACAAATGGATCGAAGAGAAGGAGAATGACCCGATGTATGAGTTCGGAGCGCAACAGGTGATGGGAACAATCGACCCGACCGACCAGACCGAAGATCTCGGCAACGACCACATAAAGGCGGGAGACATGGCTATCTCGAATCTGAAGATAATCATGGCGAATTTCGAAGACTGGGCGGGAGAACCTGGAAAGGATTATGACTCATCACTTCTTGAGACATACAAGGCGCTTATCAGCCAGTACGTTCGTCATGTCAGCCATGTGCTTCCATATATAGGAGGCGTGAGGTTCAAGGAGGTTGTGCAGGGACGCGAACAGGGTCCGAAACGCAACTATTTCACAAAAGATGATACCCGCCGCGCGATGGAGTGGCTGCTCACGCAAAGCCGCACTAACGACTGGCTGACTCCTGCCGCACTGAATTCGAAGTTTGAGGATCCGGTGACAGAATGGCGCGAGAAAGTTGACAAGGCGATTGTTGCCACACTTCTGTCTCCGGTGAATATCGGACGGATAAAGACCGGTTACGAGGCTGATCCGACAAAGGGTTATGAACCGGCGACATATGTTGACGACGCACTGAAAAACATATTCGCGGCTACATATTCAGGAAAGAAACTCAATTCCACGGAACGCAGGCTACAGAGTCTGGCTCTTGAATCGATGGTAAAGAGCGCGGGGCTGTCGATGCCCGGTGCTTCTGCGAAAAGCCTTGCTTCAGAATCCTGGCTTGATGTCGAGCCTTCTTCGATTCTTGGACTGACCACATCTCTCCCTTGCTCGCTCGATGCTTGCGGCGTTCATGACGGTGACCGCGCTTTCTTCCGTCTGGTGTTCGGAAATCCGCCACTCCCTGCAGAGGAACTCAAGCCTATGATGCTCGCCCGGCTCAAGAAACTTCTCGCACTCTACCGCCGCGCCGCGACCTCCGCACCGGATGCCGCCTCACGGGAATTTTACGAATATCAGGCGAGAAACATAAACCTCATCCTCAATCCAAATACCTAATGTGTCGTGTGTGCCGCCTGCCGGAGATTTCCCGGACCAGCTGCCACCCCGATTCCATAAAAACCTCATCATTATGAAGAAGATTTTTCTAATCTTGTTTGCGCTGATGCTGACGATTTGCGATGATGCCGTGGCTCAGACATCACGCACCATCTCAGGCACTGTGGAAGACGCTCGTAAAGAGCCGATAATCGGAGCGACAATCAGAATTGACGGTATTCCGTCAGGGACGATGACCGATCACGACGGCAAATTCAAGCTCAAGTTGCCGGCAAATAAAAACTGTACTCTGATTGTATCCTGCTTCGGCTATGAGACACTGAAGAAAGAGATTACAGGAGACACTCCTGACGTTACCATTGTCCTGAAGGAGACTCACACCGATATCGACGAGGTTGTAGTCATCGGTTACGGAACCGCGAAAAAATCGGAGCTTACATCTTCCGTAGAAACAATTTCCGCCAAAGACCTCGCAAAAATTCCGGCAATGAACATCGACCAGTCTCTTGGCGGTCAGGTTGCCGGACTTGGAGTCAAGGCGGTGTCGGGCGACCCCTCTTTGGCTCGCGAGTCTACAATGAGCATACGAGGTAATCTTGGCGATCCGCTGCTGGTCATCGACGGTGTGCCACGTTTCTCCTCTACCACAAACGAGGGGGAAATGCGGCTCAGCGACCTGAATCCGGATGATATAGAAAGCATCTCAATTCTAAAGGATGCGGCAGCGGCGGCGGTATACGGGGCGCGAGCTGCAAACGGCGTAATTCTCGTGCAGACAAAACGAGGAAAGGAGAGCGACAGGGCGAGAGTGAATTATCGCGGACAGTTGAATTTCGACCAGGCGACATATCTTCCCAAATTCCTCAACGCGCGTCAGTTCGCGGAACTCTATAACCGCGCCGTAGAGCAGAATCCAGACGGAGGATACACCCCGTACAATCTTGACCTCCTCGGCTCAAATCCGAATCTTTACGGAGATACCTCTCTTTTCGATTATTTCCATAAATGGGGTCATACACAACGACATTCTCTATCGGTATCAGGCGGCAACAAGACCATCAGATACCATGTGTCGGGGGGATACTCAGAATCGAAAGGTCTTTATTCCAACATCGGACGCAACCGATTCAACTACTCGGCGCGTCTTGACGCGGATCTGTTCAAGGGACTGACTCTTGCCGTGAACCTCACCGGTTCCGTTTCCAATTACAAGAACAACAACAATCCGCTCACAATAGATGACGCATATTCCTTTTCTCCGATCGAGGTTCTGAGATACACCGACGGATCTTACGCGAGTCTTGAGGGATACAATCCCCTGGTGTCGGTGCTCGGTCTTGGAGGATATCAGAAAACAAAATCGGATTTCCATACTCTCAACGCTACCCTTCGCTATAAGATTCCGAAAGTCGACGGTCTTGAGGTGTACGTGACTGCGACCCACGACATGAACCATTCGGGAATAAATACGTTCTCCAAGCCTGTGGAACTGAGTGTATACAATCCGCTTACCGATGAAATCACAGTAGACCCGTCTTCCATATATCCGCAGGCAAGAATAGTGATGAGCGACAGAGAGCAAAGCGTGACAAACACCCTGCTCGAGGGGGGAATATCCTACAACCACACCTTCAATTCACTGCATCACTTGACAGCTCTCGCCGTCGTGAACTATCAGGATTACCACAACAAGTATCTTCGCGGAACCAACAACAATCTCCCCGGCGAAAAACCGGAAATAATGGGAAGCACATCAACCGGCACACTCTCCGGAAGCGAATACATGAGTCAGCGTGCGTCTACGGTAGGACGACTTACCTACGGATTCGACAACCGCTATTTCGCGGAGTTCAGTTTCCGTGTCGACGGCTCCACAAGGTTCGCTCCAAACAAAAGATGGGGATTCTTCCCGACAGTATCCGCGTCCTGGGTACTATCAAACGAGAAGTTCTTCACCTCCGCCATATCTCCGACCATTATATCCCAGGCTAAAATACGCGCTTCGGGCGGTATCCTGGGCGATGACGGTGTTGCCTCGGATTTCGGCTACCTCCAATATTATAACTTCACTGACACTGAAGGCTACAATTTCGGCGGCATATGGTCACCAGGACTGCTGCCTTCGCTAAGCTCATATCCGAATGAAGCTCTGACATGGGGGAAATCCAAAGATATAAACGCAGGCATAGACCTCGGTTTCTGGAACAACAGAATCACCGCCACCTTCGAATGGTATCAGAGATTGCGAACAAACATGGTTACTGACGCCCGAACATATCTCTTCCCTCCGACTGTGGGAACGGGTGGTGTGCTTCCTTCTGTGAATATCGGAAAGGTGAGATTCAGCGGCGTTGACTTCACAATCCGTCACAACAACAATATCGGTGATTTCCAGTATGATGTGTCTTTCAATATCGGAACTTCCGAAAATAAGGTGCTTGACTGGGGCGATGAATCCTCTCTCCCCGAAGCTCAGCACCGTAAAGGAAAACCTTTCACCGTATGGAATCTTTATCAGGACGCTGGTCTATTCCAGAGTTATGAGGAAATCGCGGCATGGCCTGTGGATCAGGATGGCAAAAAGAATGCCACTCTTGCTCCCGGCGACATAAAATATCTTGATCAGGACGGCGACAACAAACTGACCGTAAACGATATGATATATGTTGAAGATTCTTCTCTTCCAACTGTAAACTATGGCTTTAATCTCGGTGGTTCTTGGAAAGGTTTCCACCTTAACCTTTCGTTTCAGGGCGCGGCGGGTTACAACCAGATGATATCAGAGCTTTATACTCTCGAAAGCAACTCGCTACAACGTTTTCAGGATTACCATTACACAGATTCATGGACACCGGAAAATCCCGGTGCGGAATACCCCAGAATAAAATTCGCATCAAATGGCGACAACAACAGACGCAACAGCACATTCTGGCTAAAAAAATGCAGCTTCCTGCGTCTCAAGGCTTTGACGGTCGGTTATTCTATTCCTTCCTCTATACTGAAAAAAACAAGAATATCGACAGTTGACCTTTCGTTCCAAGCCACAAACCTCCACACCTGGTCTTCTCTCCACAACATGGATCCGGAATCTCTGCGAGGCTACCCGCTGCAGCGGTCATACGGTTTCTCCGTAGCATTCGGATTCTGAGTTCCACATACTTCCTCTTAAACTCCCAGCTCCTCCTTAAACTCCCAGCTCCTCCTCTACTCTCCTTTAAACTCTTCCAAGAAACAAAAAACATGAATAAACTGAAATTATTCCTCATACCGATATGTGTTGCCGCGATTGCATTGACTTCATGCAACAGCATATTCCGTGATTCACCTAATGATAAACTCGCCGAGAACATGATATGGTCCGACGAGATGATGCTTGATGAATATACCGGCAGCTGGTACCGACATATGGACAACGGTTTCTCAACCCTTGTCTCCACCTTGATCAAAAATAACGGCGAAGAGTTCGAACCGTGGTTCGGAGACCAGATTACGGTGGGACGTCGCGACTGGTATCAAGCGGGCTATGGTGAAATTCTAAAAGGTTCGGAAACAATGATCAACGGCAGAAGCCGCCTGATATGGCAGACCGCTTACGAGCAGATACGATCTGTCAACAAGCTTCTTGCGCATCAGTCGGAATTACCCGCCACGATACGCGACCGAATTGTCGGAGAAGCGCATTTTTTCCGAGCATGGTATTACTATACCCTCCTTCGAAGATATGGCGGTGTGATGCTGATCGACAGAGTTTTCGACCCGCTTATGGAGACCGTAAAATACCCTCGCGCCTCATATGATCAGATGGTAACATTCATAACGGAAGAGGCGGAGAAGGCTGCAAGACTGCTTCCTGAATCTCATGAGTCAAGACACATAGGACGCGTCACAAAAGGTGCTGCATACATGCTAAAGGGGAAGACTTATTTTTGGGCTGCCGGGGTCAAATTCCAGAACGCCGAAAAGCCATATCTCGGTTTTCCGGACAACCGCACCGACAAAATGCGTGAGCTTGCTGCCAAGGCTTATGACGAAGTGGAGAACCTTCATGTATATGACCTGATGCCCGCTGAGGGGGGCAATATGCGCGACAAGGCAATGCAATACCGCAACATTTTCCTCACAAAAAATTCGGTTGAGTCGATATTGGAAGTGCAGCACAACGACAATGGCGACTACATCTACCAGTTCGGTCATAGACTTGACCGCGATGCCGCTCCGCCATCTATGGGCGGAACCAACTGCGCATACAATCCGACTCAGAACCATGTCGATGAATACCGGATGGCAAACGGAAAGATGATTGATGATCCTGACTCTGATTATGACGAAGACAATCCTTACGAAAACAGAGACACCCGATTCTACGCCAATATCCTCTATGATGGCGCGGAATGGGCATCACATGTTCTTGACATGCACTACACGATGGCTGACGGCAAGGAAGTCGCCGGACTTGACCTTACGGCATACGGAACTTCCACTACTGCATCAATAACACGCACCGGATACTATATGGCAAAGTTCCTGCGCGAATCGCAACAGATCAATAATGATGAAACTTATGCGAGTTCGCAGAATTACATAATATGGAGATATGCGGAGATGCTTCTCGACTACGCCGAGTTGGACTGGCATGCAGGAAGGACTGGCGATGCTCTTGCCAGAATAAACCGTATTCGAAGAAGGGTCGGCATGCCGGATCTCCCTTCGGTCACGCTTGAAGACATTATGAACGAACGTCGCGTAGAACTTGCTTTTGAAAAAACCACATATTGGGATCTCCTCAGACTTGGAATAGCCGAAGAGACAATGAATGGTGAAGACAACCCACTATACAACGTCAAGATTGTGGTGAGAGCAGATGGCTCAAAAAAAATTACGCATTCTGTAGTAAACGGACGCAACAGCAGTATCAGGTATTTCGCGCCAAAACAGTATTTCTGGCCGATTTCCTGGGATGATATCCGCTATCATGAAGTTGAGCAGAATCCGGGATGGGCTGAAGTTTAATTTTTAAAATATATATTATGAAAAAGTTTTTACTTACAATCGCAGCTGCCGCCATGGCAGCGGGGCTGAACGCACAGCAGACCTACAATTTCTTTGATGCCGCCGATGTTGATTCCGATGGCTGGCTCTGGTTCGACACTCAGGCAAAGCTTGACAAATATTGCGGTTACGCTTCCAAGACCAAATCATTCGCAATACAACTTCAGGACGCCGATTACGAGCTGGAGGATTTCTCCCAGCCGCAGTGCACCACGGATGCCGGTTACACAGGTCTTGGCACCGACGGCACAAAAGGTGGCGCCAATTCCCGCACCGGAGCCATAATCCTGCCGCCGGCAGGACCCGGGTTCTCAGCTTTGACAGCACCCGGAGGCAGAGGTGGGGCGATAATGTTGCATCTGCCGGATTGCGCCAAGCTTGATGTCTGTGTTTCAGCAGAACAGGAAGCAATTAATCTGTGCGTGCATGTCGCTTCCGGCAATGTCCGTGTGACTGAAGTGCAGATGATAAAAGGTGGTGAAAAGATAGGCGGGGTCTTTGGCGATGACCTCGAGAATGTCACATATACCGGCAACTGGAACGATATTGAGCAACTCGAGGACTCGGAATACGGTCCGAACTGGGATCAGCATTTCAAAATCCAGAGTAATCCGGGAGAGAAACGCACTGTCCTCATCGGAAACTACATGAAGAATTCCCCACTTTACATACATGGCATACGCGTGCTTACATACTCTGACAATTCGGGAGCAGGTGTTGAAGAAATCGGTAATGCCACAACTGATGACAACGCTCCACTCTACAACGTATTCGGGGTGAAAGTTGACAGCTCTTACAAAGGAATAGTGATCAAAAATGGCAAGAAGTTTGTAAACCGCTGATCCAAAACCGATACTCTCAACATTCAGAAAATAACTGATAATGACTCTGCCGGAAAACCGCATAGGTATCCGGCAGAGTTTATTTGTTAATATATGTTAATCTATAGTACTTTGTATTGCATGGTACTATAAAAACATATACCTTTGCGGTGTCAAACCTCTCATGCCTCTGACATCATAACTCAGACAACTCGACTCACATTCAACGTCACAACATATGGCAACAAACATTGACAACATGAAATCCCAGATGCGGAAAGGGATGCTCGAATTCTGCGTGCTGCTGTTGCTTAGCCGCAACGACGCTTACGTTTCCGAGATTATCTCCCGCATGAAAGAGGCTCACCTGATAGTGGTGGAAGGCACCTTGTATCCGCTGATGACCAGGCTGAAAAACGATGGTCTGCTGAACTACCGCTGGGAGGAATCTCCATCAGGTCCACCCCGCAAATACTATTCCATCACTCCGATGGGCATCCATTTTCTAAACGAGCTGCACCAGTCGTGGAAGGATATTTCAAAATCCGTGAACCACTTGATTTACGGCTCCTGCGCTGACCTGACAACAGATCCCGACCCGGAAACAGGTCCAGGCTCAGCCACAACAGATACAAATCCGCCTACAGACTCAATTTCAACATCAGACTCAACAACAGACTCAACCCGTAATATTTAAAACCCTCAGATCATGAAGAAAACATTTCCTGTCAACATAAACGGCAAAGTATTCTACATTGACGAAGACGCCTACGAGCTTCTGAGCAATTATCTTACACAACTCCGCGCCGCTTTCTGCGGAACGGAGGGCGACGAGATCGTTACAGACATAGAAAGCCGGATTTCAGAACTTTTTGACGAGCGCATCTCAGCGGGCGCAAATGCCATAACATTCGCTGACGTGAACAGCGTCATCGAAATCATGGGCAAACCGGCTGACATAGGAGACATGAACGACTGAATCACCCCTCCACCGCCTTACAGCAGAGACACAGATGAAACCAATGCAGAAAACTCAGTTGTAAAGCCTTCCAGGAAGAGACTCTACCGAAACCTCAACAACAAAGTGATCGGCGGTGTGTTCGTGGGACTCTCCACCTACCTCGGATGGGACGCCAACATAATGCGTCTGCTGTATGCGGCACTATGCATCGCTACGTATGTTTGGCCGCTTGTGCTCCTCTACCTTATCGCATGGATGATAATTCCGCCCGCCAACAATCCTCGACGAATCCTTGAGTCGCAGGGAAACCCCGTGACTATAGACAACATCGGACAGGAGGTTCTCTCATCCACTCCTCCCCTGGGTCATGAAGCCGACAATTCTTCAGTCACGTTTGTTGAAAACGCGTTTAGGGTATTAGGCAAATTTCTGATGGGACTCATAGGACTCATCGGGGTTGCCGCGACACTTGTGGCAACAGGTTTCTTCGCGTTTTTCCTCGTCGCGTTCATAGCGAGCTACGGATTCGGTAATGACATACTGATAAATGCTTTGGACTGGGATCTCGACCATTGCACATCAACATTGGTTCCTATCGTATGCAGTTCGGCATGCATGGCTTTCTCGTTGTGTTTCATCATCCCCGGAGTCGCATTGGCATGGACGGCAGGCTCGGTGCTTTTCAATTACCGCAAAGCTTCAAAAACCACTGTCATAGTGGCGGCGATATTCGAGACTCTCATAATCGTGGCAACCGTAATTCTGATGATTTACGCCACCCATCTCACCAGATTCTTATAATAAACTGTTTAGAAGCAGTTTACACCAAAAGTGTAAACTCGTCTTGACTTATTTTTTCTTGACATCAGCGAGATATTTCCGAGG
>Ga0137306_102009_pt1 | contig 18286 bp, 16 predicted proteins | sample Inofroosms_March_FD_97187 | JGI IMG/M metagenome (GOLD analysis project Ga0137306, IMG submission 97187) | Mouse cecal microbial communities from Vienna, Austria - N-Acetylneuraminic and N-Acetylglucosamine D2O microcosms_March | ecosystem: Host-associated > Mammals > Digestive system > Large...
TTTTTCGGGTGAATTGCCGCCGAAGGGCGGCAAGAGGGTGCTTTTTGCAAGTGAAAAAGCACCCTGCCACACGCAGAGATACAGCCCCCGCGCAGGATGCGCAGATGATTTTGTTTTCCGGTCTGTCCGCCGCCGCGGAGCGGGCAGGCTTGAAAAATATAAAAACGGGTGGAAGGGACATCACCCGCAGAATTTTTAAGGAGGTTTCACCATGGGAATGGTAGTAAGAAGCAACATTATGGCAGTCAACTCTCAGCGTCAGCTGGGTATGAACAACTCGCAGGTTTCCAAGGCGCTGGAAAAGCTGTCCTCCGGTTACCGCATCAACCGCGCGGGCGACGACGCTTCCGGTCTGGCGATCTCGGAGAAGATGAAATCCCAGATCAAAGGTCTGGACACCGCTTCGCTCAACGCACAGGATGGTATCTCGCTGGTACAGACCGCTGAAGGCGCGCTGACCGAGGTCCACAACATGCTCAACCGTATGACCGAGCTGGCAACCCGTTCGGCGAACGGCATCAACGAGGATCTGAACCGCGAGTCCCTCCAGCTCGAGGTTGACAAACTCCAGGAAGAAATCGACCGTATCTCGCAGTCGACCAACTTCAACGGCATCAAGCTGCTGGATGGTTCGCTGGGCGGCGGCAACGTGAGCGCAAACGGTACCACCTTCACCGGCGCGAACGACATTTCCAAGTTCTCAGCCGCTTCGAAGGAAGCAACGGTGGGCGATACCACAACTGCTGTCGCTGCGAAGGATACGTTCATCATTGACGGGCAGAAGCTGGAGATCGACTGGACCAAAGCCGGAAGCGATGCGGCGAAACTCTTTGCGACCCTTAAAGGAACGGATCTGTCCGGTGTAACAGATACCGATCAGATGAAGGATTATGCGGATAAACTCACTGAGCTGTTCAACAATGAGATGCAGGCGCAGGGCCTGAAGGGCGGCGTGAAGATCAGCTCGAGCGCAGCTGGTAAGCTGACGTTCGAGAGCTTGAACAAGGGTTCGTCTTCTGAGTTCTCCTATGTAGGCAGCACCGAAACCGACCCGGCAAAAGCGATGGGTGGCCTCCTGTTCGGTTCGGCAGCCGGTGAGGCGGTTATCAGCAAAGCCGGAAACGAATACAACGGCGATACCATCGCGGCAAATTCCACCTTCCAGATGAACATCAACGGGACCAAGGTCGTTGTGACGGTTGCAACCCAGATCACCAAGACTTCGTCTCAGACTGCGACTACGATGTCTGCGGCCGCAGGGGTACTGGACGCTGCGATTAAGCTTGCGGTTGATGAGTACAACAAGCAGAACGGCCTAAGCGCCACCGGTGGTGTTTTTGATAAGGCTTCCGGTCTGACCTCTCTGGACAAAGCCGACTTCACTGTCGAGGCGGCGGATGATGGCGGCTTCCTCATCAAGTACAACGGGGATGTCGAGGATGTTAAGTTCAGCTTCAGCGACATCGGCGATAAAGACATCGCTTCGGCACTCGGCCTGGCGAATGGCTCGAGCATGGCGGGCGGCAACCGCGGCCTGATTCTCCAGATCGGTGACACTGCGGATACCTTCAACCAGATTGCTGTTTCGGTTGCGAACATGAGCTCGCTGGGCATCGGTGTTGCAGATGTGGATATCTCCAAGCGTGAGGGCGCAGCTTCCGCGATCGACACCATCCGCAGCGCGATCGACAAGGTTTCCGAGCAGCGCGCAGTCCTCGGTGCAACCCAGAACCGTCTGGAATACACCATCAACAACCTGGACACCGCGTCCGAGAACCTCCAGTCCGCGAACAGCCGTATCCGTGATACCGATATGGCCAAGATGATGATGGAGTACACCAAAGTCAACGTGCTGACCCAGTCCGCACAGGCAATGCTCGCACAGGCCAATCAGCAGCCTCAGAGCGTGCTCCAGCTCCTCCAGTAATGGATTGAATTCTTGCGCGGAGCTTGAACGGCTACAAAAGGCAGGCAGCATTCTGCTGCCTGCCTTTTCCATTTCGATTGGGGGTTGACCATGAAAGCCCAGGTAAAAAAATCGGTTCAAAAACCATTGATTTCTATCGGGATGATCGTGAAGAACGAGGAAAAAACTCTGGAGGACTGCCTGAAAGCAATGTCCCCCATCCGCGAAGCAGTTCCCAGCGAGCTGATCGTTGTAGATACTGGTTCCACCGACCGTACAGTGGAAATCGCGGAACGATATGCCGACAAGGTCCTGCATTTTGAATGGTGCAATGATTTTGCCGCTGCACGCAACGTCTCGCTGGAAGCCGCTTCGGGGAAGTGGTATCTGTATTTGGATGGGGATGAGGTGCTGGAGGAAAACTGCACCCCTCTGATTGAATTTTTGAAGATGCCCAACAACCCATATAAAAGCGCCAGCCTGCTCTGCCGCAATTATGGGGATGAGGCGCGGACAGTTTATTCGGATTTCCGGATGATCCGCCTGCACCGGAGGACGCCCCAAACTAGGTTTGAAGGTGCGATTCACGAGCGGATTGCTGCTTATAATGTCCCGACAAAGGATCTTCCCATTATCGTACACCATACCGGGTATATCGAAGGGATACATGAAAGCAAGCGGCGGCGCAATCGGAAGCTACTGCTGCTCGATCTGGAAAAGGATCCAGATGATCTACGGACACTGCGACATCTGCTGGACACCTACGGGATGGAAACGCTTCCTGATATTGTGGAACAGAACCGGATTGCAAGAAAGATCATCCGGATTTCGGAGGAAAGCGATGGCATAAACACAGAATGGCTGTATGCCTACTATGCTCTGGTGCTTTCCGCCGTGAACCGCCGCGAATACGCAGCCGCACAGCAGCTTTTGCAGGAGTATTATGACAAAAAAGGGGCAGAAGAGTTCGCAGCAGACATCAATATGAGCTTCTTCAAGGGAATGGTTTCCTTTGATAACCACGATTATTCGGCTGCAAAAAAGGCATATCTGGACTATCAGCGGCTATGCGCACTCTATTGGGATGGGAAACTGAATACGCCAGATGTATACAGTATGACTCTCCCGCAGCTTCATCCCTATCCCCACGCCCTTTCCTGCTATGCAACTGCCATATGCTGGCAGAACGAAGGAAACTATCCGGAGATGAAAGGTTCACTTGAACGCGCCGGGGCACTGACCGAAAAGACACTGGAACGTGCGGACGCGAGCCTGATGACCGAGTTCCTTTATGCCTACGAGGCCGAGGACTTTTCCCGATTGGCAGGGCTGCTCGGAGAAGCCTCTTTTCTACAGAATGGCGAAGGCTGGAAAGTATTTGCGGAATGGTTTGAAAAGCGGTTTGAGCAGTTTGAAGAGCGCAAGAAAGACGCCTGCCTGACGATTGCCCAGACCGATCTGCAAAACCCGTTTGCACAGCTCTGCCGGCTGCGCACCGCCCAGACCCGCGAACAGGCGCAGGAACTGCTGGAGCAGCTTCTGGATGATCCGGACGCGGTGAAAACGCCGCTGTTCGCCGACCTTCTGTATGCGACCGTTTTCTATCAGTTCGATTTGCAGCGCACCCTTTCCGCGCTCGACAGCAGCCTGGTGGAACGGTACTGGGAAACGCTGGCCAAGCAGCGTCCCGACTGGCCGGAACTGCTCGACACCTACCTGATGGAACACCCCTTGCAGGAAAGCGACCCGCCGGTCTGCTGGTTCTGGCAGACCCGTCTTATGCTGTCGCTGCTGTTAAGCCCGGAGCCGGATACCAAAGTCCTGTTCCAGCAGCCCTGGCTGGATGAGGAACGCTTTGCCAGCCTCGCGCAGCGCTATCTGGATGCAATGACCCACTACTGCCGGATGGTTTACCAGCCCGCCATGCTCCTGCCCGAAAACCGGGTGGCGCTGCCAGCGGAATACCGGTTTGTCATAGGCTGGCAGGAGGCAGAAGCCCTGCAAAAGGAGCAGGGGGACAGTGCCTGTCTGCAACGGCTCGGGGAGATGCTCCAGGAATTCCCCTTGATGAACCGGCTGATTGGGTTGTTCACCGCGCGCACCCGCCAGCGTTTGGAGGCGCAGAAACAACAGCGAGAGGAATTTGAAGCGTTGGCGGAGAATGTCAAGCAGCAGTTTTACCGGCTTGCCAGTGACGGGCAGATTGCACATGCAGCCCAGATACTGGAATCCTACCGCGCACTTTGCCCTGATGACCCTGAACTGCTGCTGATGCAGAGCCAGCTGGACGGGCCGCGATATACACTGGAAAGCTGAGGGAGGAAAAACATGGAGCAAACCATCGCACTTTTGGAGAGTATTGCACAGGCGGACGGTTGTCTGCGTGCCCATCTGGAGCGGGGGGATCTCGCGTCGGCAGGCACCCTTGCAGGGGAATTGCCGCCAGCTATCCAGACAGTCGCCGAGCGGCTCGCCAGGCGGGCGTCCCTGCCCAGCCTGCCTGAATCCATCCCGGCGGATGCATCCGGCCTGGGCGGCTGGTTGGACCAGCTGGAACACTGGCTGTGGCACGCCTTGTGGTACGCCGAAAATCTGCGGATCGAGCAGCCCGCCTCATTAAAGCCGCGCTGTGCGCTTGACCGGCAGTTTCTCAGCTGGATCGAAGAAATCCGCGTGCTGCCGCAGGAGAAGCTGTTTTCCCGGATTCAGAAACATTTTCTCGCCCAAAGTCCGGAGGATCAACAGGCTTTAGAAGTCTATTTCAAAACGTTTACTTTCTGGGGATCGCTCGACCGGGAAGCCGGGGATTTCACCATCTGGCAGAACAAGGCGGAATCGTTCTACGCGCATTGGAGGGATTATCTCTGGCTCTACCAGCGGCTGGAGGACTACCGGTCCCGCCAGCTTCTGTTCGGCATCGTGAACAACTGGTACCGGCAGGACTACCACACCCTGGCCCTTGCGGTCGAAAACGCCTGGCCGGACTATTTCGATCCAGACCTGATGCCCTGTGACGAAAATGAGGTGCTGGTTGATCTCGGGGCTTATAACGGGGATACTGTTTTGGAATATATGAAGGTCTACGGCCGTTATAAAAAAATCTACTGTTATGAGATCACCCCGGCAACCTTCCGGCTGCTGCGGCAGGTTACACAGAAATTCCCCCAGATCGAATGCCGTATGAAAGGCGCTGGAAAAGAGCGCGGACAGATGTTTATTTCCGCGAATCCGGCCAGTACCTCCGCCAACGTGTTGACTGGTCAGGGGAATATCCCGGTTGAGGTGGTCTCGATCGACGAGGATATTGCCGAACCCATCACCTTTATCAAGATGGATATCGAAGGCGCCGAGCAGAGCGCTCTGCTCGGATGCTCCCGCCATATCCAGCGGGAGCATCCCAAACTGGCGATTTCGGTCTATCACAACAACGAGGACATCTGGAAAATTCCCCGGATGATCGACGAGATCTGCCCGGGGTACCGGTTTTGGCTGCGCTATCACGGCGGCAACCGCTACCCCACCGAAATCTCCCTATTGGCGGTTTACGGCCAGACGATCTGATCCCGGCCCTGAAACGAAACAGCCCATACGCAAGTCAAACGGTGCATGGGCTGTTTCGTATTTTGATACCCGCTCTTTTCGACCGCCACCGTATAGAAGAATCAATACTTGTATCGGAAAAGTAACAAAGACTGGTATAAGACAGCCTCCCCGCGTGCAGACTAATTCCAGAACTGCAAAAGGGAGGCTGTTTTTATGAAAATTCTCAAAGGCTCTAAAACCGAAGCCAATCTGATGGCTGCGTTTGCGGGGGAATCGCAGGCGCGCAACAAGTACACCTATTTCGCAGCGAAAGCGCGGGAGGACGGTTACGAGCAGATTGGCAACATCTTCGATGAGACCGCAAACAATGAAAAGGAACATGCGGAAATCTGGTTCCGGATTCTCCACAACAGCGAGATGCCCGCCACCCCCGAAAACCTCAAGGATGCAGCGGCCGGGGAGAAGTACGAGTGGCAGGAGATGTATGCCAATTTTGCGAAGGAGGCCCGGGAAGAAGGATTCGATAATATTGCGATCCTGTTTGAGCTGGTTGCGAAAATCGAAAAGGAGCATATGGAACGGTATGATACCCTGCTTTCCAACGTCGAAGGGCAGACCGTGTTCAAAAAGTCCCAGCAGGCGACCTGGATCTGTCTCAACTGCGGGCATATTCATGAGGGCACCGAGCCGCCCAAGGTCTGCCCGGTCTGCAAAAAGCCGCAGGCATGGTTCCAGGTCAGGGCGAACAATTATTAAAAGTTTGATTCTGGCAGACAAAAGGATAACAGGGGGCTTTTTGCGGATGAAAAAGCCCCCTGTTGCCACCCTTGGGGGCAGACGGCAATCCACCCGAAAAAAGCGCTTCCCAGGAGGGGTGTCCAGTGCCCAGACAGGCATTCCACCAGCCGGCATCCGATTGGCGCATCAAGAGAGCCGCTGCGCTCCGAAACGCGCAACACATCCTACGGTACGGCGGCAGAGGGGCATGGAAAGGGATTTTTGGTTGCGATAATCCAATACGCACAAGGCCCGGAAAAGAATTTTCCAAGCCTTGCGAAACCGACAAATTCCGCTTTGCCTTTCCGCTAGAATAAGAGCTACAGAAGGGGCTTGTCCCCACAGGTGAAAGTACGGGAGGAGAAACAAAAATGAAGAGATTGTTTGCACTGTGGCTTGCACTTTTGTTGATGGCGGCGCTTGGAGCGTGCAGCAGAAAGGCCCCGCCGACCGCTTCGTCCGAGGAAGCGGCGCGGCAGGGCGAAGCCAGTTCCTATAAACCACCGGTTCCCGCAGAAGGGGACCCGCTCCAAAACCGGGAGATGTTCCTTGAGGATGCGGAAATCTACCGGAAGATTTCCGAAACCTACCGCAGGGAAACCGGAAGGACGCTGAGTGCAATCGCCGCGACCTCCGATGGGTTTGAAGAGATGCCCGACCTGTTCCCCGAGACCAAAGAACTGCTTGTCGCACTTCCGGTTCGGACGTCTGTGGGCCTGGCACCTGAGCTTCAGGCCGACCCCAAAACACTGCTCAACGGTGCAGCAGCTCTCTGCGCACCCAGAGGAAGGTCTCGGTCTCCCCGCGCTCCTTGAGCATCCGCAGCATCTGTTCGAGCAGAGCAGCAGAGTTCTGATGCAGGATGGTGTGGCCCCGGCCGCGCATGAAATAATCGTATGGGTCAGCATCCTGATAGGCGGCCCCGTGGTAAATTTTGCAGGCGGCGATCCGGTCACAGAACATCTCTGCTACATACTGTACCGGCATCTCAACCCCGCCCATATGATGGTCCCCGCCTGGCGTATAGTCGATCCAATATTCAAGGTGGTGCTTATTCCGCCCCTTGTGGTGCAGCCATGCGCTGCTGTACCCCTTTTCCCGGCGTTCAGCGTCGTTGGGGCTGCGGTCGCCCTGATAATATTTCGCCCCCACCAGGAATTCCGCCGGGGAATACTTGGAGAGGTCATGGGTCAGCCCCTGCCAATAAAGCCCGATCCGGAAGCAGTGCCGCATGACCAGCAGTTTGTGGCGGGTGATCGTTTTCAGATGCGCATACCATTTATTCATTGCGGATGTCAGCCCTCCATCGGTTCCTCATAGTAAAAACGACCGTCCTCACCCCGGAAATAAGCAGTGCCCTGCGGGGAGGTGAGCAGAGGCGCTATCCCGGGGTTGGAGGCGCAGATGGTATCGAGGTGACAGACCTCGGTGTTTGCCGGGTCGGACATATAAGATTCGTCCTCGTTTCCTTCGAGGAAACGCCAGCCGCTGTCCGGCGCGCCCTCAACCGGCGCTTCCCGGTAGAAGTAACCCACCGGCAGTTTTTCCCGGGTGATCTTACGGGTCGCCAGACAGCCGGCCGGCCCATCCCAGCGGGGGACCGCGGGCTCGATTTGGGGATCGGGCAGATCGTCCTCCGGTTCCAGCTTCCAGTTGCGGCAGACGCTCGGACGGTCGATGTCCACTACATAAGCGTCCTGCCCGAACAGGCGGAGCAGGGACTTGGCTCCCCGGTGGAGTTTGCAGTCCAGCTCATTCTGGTAGATGGGCACGACCTGGTAAAAGTTGATCGCGTCACCGTCCGGGAGATGGCAGACCGCCGCTTCGGCATCGAAGAGGGCAGGCTCGGTGAGAATCACAGAAGAAAGGTTGGTGTTGTAAGAGAAAGGAGCGCCTTTGGGGACTGTATGACCCCAGCCCAGCCAGGTATCCTCATTGCCGGGCAGGCGCGCAAGGATTTTAAGCCAGCGCAGAGGCCAATACCATTTTTCCGCCTGCCCGCGGATATTCCAGCGGGCAGGCAGGCAGATGAGAAGTTCGGCGCGGTCGAGCCTGCTGTCGCGCAGCTCCTCGGGGACGTTCATCCGGTGCGCACCCATCCCCAGTGTAACCAGCGTGTAGTAATCCCGTTCGGGGGTAGGCTCGATCAGGCAGATGTCCACATGGATATCGGGGGAGAGCTTTTCGTGAAAGACCAGAGGATACACCCCAAAATACTGCCGGATATGCGCTTCAACCGCGTCGAACGCCTCCTGCGTATACTGTTCGGGACAATAACTTTCCTCCTGGTCGGGCGGGAATTCCTGTTCAAACAGTTCGGGGTCGAGCGCCTGCACCCGCTCCTTTGCCAGCTCGAACCGGCCCCGATTGCCCAGCGTGCGGCTCACCAGCGCGACAAAAAACCAGCTGTGGGCGTCCTCCGGATTGAGTGCGACCGCGCGGTCGAATGCGGCTGCGGCCCGCTCGTTCTGGTGCAGATAGAAGTAGGAATAGCCAACCCGGTAGTGCCAGCGGAAATCCTCCCTGCCCTGCTCCGCAATCGAGAGCAGCAGCTCGAGCGCGGCCTCCAGTTCCCCCAGATTGTTATAGGCGCGCGCGAGCTGTCCGGTTTCCTCGTAGCCGCGTTCCTCTGGCGGGAGCGCCAGAACCGCGTCCACGATCTTCTGATGTTCGTCCTGCTCGTGCCACGCCTCAAACTGTGCGCGCAGTTGTTCATTCATCGATTTTTCCTGCCTTTCCGGTGGGCTGTTTGCCATGCCCTAAACGGTAATTTCAATCTGGTTGCCTTCCACCCCGACGATGCAGCTTTCATAATATCCATCCCCGGTTGTGCGCGGTCCGCTGATGACCTCATAACCGTCCTGCATCAGCCGCGCGGTCAGGCTGTCCGCCGCCTCTCTGCTGCCGGCGCAAAATGCCAGATGGATAAACCCGGTCCGCGCCAGTGCTTTTTCAGGGTCTTCCAGGGCCGGCCTGCTCATGAGTTCCAGCCTTGCCCCGTCCCCAAAAGACAGAAAATAGGAGCGGAAATCTGTCTTTTGATTGTGGTATCCGCTGTTTGAGACCGCCCCGAAATAGGTTTCAAAAAAGTTTCTGGCGCCTTCCAGATCGTTTACATACATTGCGACATGTTCGATCTTCATTGCCTGCCCTCCAGCCGGTGGTATGCTGCCTGCTCCAAGTGATTCGATTATAACATTGAAAGGGGGGACAAATCAACTCTTCCAAACGTTTCCCTGTTTTTGGCCGCAACCGCTTCCCGACGGTCGGCGCAGGCCGCTGCGGCTTTTTGAGCGAAGCCCAAAGGGCTGCAAGAGGGGAGCGGGAGCCAAAAGACAGGAGACAGATCCCTTTGCAAAAACAAAAAAAGAAGTGCTTCGCTATCCGGACGAAGCACTTCTTTTTTGAACTTTGGACAGAACCTGACAGATCGAAAGGGAACGACCGACTGGTTAATGAACAAAGCGATTGCTAATTCTGAAAACGGCGAACCCGTTAGTTTGATTCTAGCAGAAATAATGGGTTCCAGCCTGCGAAATGTTCCCAAAAGCATAAAATATGTTCCGAATGACAGCAGCCGGCCGGCTGAAAAAAATCTGGGGATTCGGTCGAAACCAAACCGTTCCAATCTTGAATTGCCGGGGGATTTTTGGTATAATGTTTAGCAGATCAGCCCAGAATAGGTGGAAAGGCAACGATGATACCAGAGCGTAATCGCTCTCGAAAGCCGCAAAGCGTCCGCTTTGTGGCTGTTTTTTCGGGCAGTCCTGCAAAAAGAGGCGGAGGGGATTCGGTGGATCAGCCAGCATATTTCCCACTGTTTGTCAACCTTTCGGGGAAACGGGTGGCGGTATTCGGCGGTGGAACGGTCGGGCTGCGGCGTGCGCAGGTCCTCAGCGGGTTCGGCGCACAGGTGACGGTGATTTCCCCCGCGTTTGCCGGGCAGCCGGATGGCGTGCAGCTGCTCTGCCGCGCCTATAGTCCGGGGGATTGCGCGGGATATGCGCTTGTGATCGCCGCTACCGACAGCCGGACGGTCAACCGGGCGGTTGTCGAGGAATGCCGCGCACTGGGGATACCGGTCAATGCGGCGGATGCGCCCGGGGAATGCGATTTCTATTTCCCTGCGATTGCGCGGCGCGGCAGCCTGGTTGCCGGCGTGACCGCCAGTAATACAGGGCACCGTCTCGCCGCACAGGCTGCAAGGCAGATCCGGGAGCTGCTCGACCGGATCGAACAGGCGGAGCTGTAATGGGTTCCTGCGCACAGGGCCTGTTTGAGAAAGAGGAGGAAGTGGATGGAGAAGCATAAGGTTCGGGTGGGAAGCCGGGACAGCAGGCTGGCAATTGCCCAGAGTATGCTGGTGATCGGGCAGATCCGGCGCGCCCACCCGGAACTCGAAGTCGAGCTTGTCACGATGAAAACGACCGGCGACCGTATCCTCGACCGCCCGCTCGATAAAATCGGGGGAAAGGGGCTTTTTGTCCGGGAGCTGGACCAGGCGCTGCTCGAAGGGCGGATCGACCTTGCGGTGCACAGCCTTAAGGACCTGCCGATGGAGACCGATCCGCGTCTGCCGCTGGCGGCGTTTTCGCCGCGCGCGGACGCGCGGGATGTGCTGATCCTGCCGCAGGGCAGACAGACCCCCGACCTTTCCCTGCCGTTCGGAACCTCCAGCCCCCGCCGACGGGTGCAGATTGGACGGCTGTTTGCCGGGGCGCAGGTCGAAAGTGTGCGAGGAAATGTCCAGACCCGGATCGAGAAGCTCGACCGGGGAGGGTTTTCCGCGCTGGTGCTCGCCCATGCGGGGATCGAGCGCCTGGGGATGCAGGATCGGATCAGCCGGGTATTCGGACCGGAGGAGATGATCCCTGCGGCCGGACAGGGGATTCTGGTGACACAGGCGCGCGCAGGCGACGACCTCTGGTACCTGGAGGAGGCCGACTGCCGGGAATCCCGGATAGCGGCTGCGGCGGAACGGTCGTTTGTGCGGGCGCTCGGCGGGGGATGCACCGAACCGATCGCGGCGTATGCGCAGGTACGGGGCGGGGAGCTCTGTCTGACAGGGCTTTTCGCAGTGGAAGAAGCGGGCATCCTGCGGACAGGCGGCCTTACCGGGGATGCAGGGGCGCCCGAACAGTTGGGTGAACGGTTGGCCGCGCAGTTAGGAGGGGTATAATGCAAACAGGAAAGGTATATCTGGTCGGAGCGGGACCGGCTGATGTGGGGCTGTTGACCCTGCGTGGAAAGGAATTGATCGAACGGGCGGATGTGGTGGTTTATGATGCGCTGGTTGGGCAGGCGGTTTTGGGCCTGATCCCTGAATCCACCCGCCGGATTGATGTCGGCAAACGCGCGGGAGAGCATCCGGTCCCGCAGCAGCGGATCAATATGATCCTGTTGGAGGAGGCGCTCTCCGGCAGTCAGGTGGTGCGGCTCAAGGGCGGGGACCCGTTCCTGTTCGGCAGGGGCGGCGAAGAGCTGGAGCTGCTCGAGCAGAACGGCATCCCGTTTGAGGTGGTGCCGGGGGTCAGTTCAGCGGCTGCGGTGCCCGCTTATGCGGGAATCCCGCTCACCCATCGGGATTTCTGTTCGTCGGTGCATATTATCACCGGGCAGCGGAAGTCCGCCCGCCCGCCCGAGGAATTCGAGGCGCTTGTCCGGGCAGGGGGGACGCTGGTTTTCCTGATGGGGGTCGGGGGACTGGAGCAGATCTGCACCGGGCTGACAGAGGCGGGAATGCCGCCTGAAACCCCTGCCGCGCTGATCGAACGCGGGACAACCGCCCGCCAGCGGCGGCTGCTTTCGACCGTTGCAGCGCTCCCGGAGGAGGCCAGGCAGGCCGGGGTGCGCCCTCCGGCGGTGCTGATGGTCGGGGAGGTCTGCCGGTTGTCCGAGCGGTTTTCCTGGGCGGAAAAACGTCCGCTTCACGGAAAGAAAATCCTTGTGACCCGTCCCCGGGAGATGGCCTCCCGTCTGACCGGGATGCTCCGGGAAGCAGGGGCGGAGGTCATTGAAATCCCTGCAATCCGTACGGTGGAGATACCGGAGAATCCTGCGCTCGACCTGTCGCTCGATCATGTGGGGCGGTACGGGTGGCTGGTGCTGACCAGCCCGAGCGGCGCACGCATCTTTTTTGAGCGGCTGCGCAGGCAGCAGCGGGATGTGCGGATGCTGGGCGAAATCCGGCTGGCGGCAATCGGCGCGGCGACCGCGCGGGAGATCGAAGCGCATGGCCTGTTTGCCGATCTGGTGCCCGAGCGGTTCAGTGCGGCAGCGCTTGGCACAGCGCTCGCCCAGGCCGCCGGGGGGACACGGGTGCTGATCGTCCGGGCGAGGGAAGGCTCCCCGGATTTGACCGCCGAGCTGGAACGGGCGGGAATTCCCTATGATGACCTGCCGCTTTATGATACGGTCTATGAGAGTGCACAGTCAATGGTCGGGGCGGCGATGCTCGATGCGGGGGAGGTCGACTATGTGGCGTTCACCAGCGCTTCGACAGTGCAGGGATTTGTGCGCGCGATCGGTGCCCGGGATTACAGCGGGATTCGTGCCGCCTGTATCGGCGAGGCGACCGCGCGTGCAGCACAGGCGTGCGGAATGCAGGTTGTTGTTGCAGAACAGGCGACGATGCAGTCGCTTGTCCAGCTGATGACCGAACAAACGGGCAATAAGGAGGAACCTGTTGATGGATAATTTGAGATTCAGGCCGCGCAGGCTGCGCCGGAATCCGGCGATCCGGGGGATGGTGCGGGAGACGCGCGTTTCAAAATCTTCGTTGATCTACCCGCTCTTTGTCGAGGAAGGGACCGGGATTGCAGCGCCGATCCCCTCGCTGGACGGGCAGTTCCGCTACAGTCCGGATACCCTGCCCCGCGCGCTCGAGCAGGTCTGCGAGGCGGGAGTCCCGGCAGTGATGCTGTTTGGAATCCCGGCGCAGAAGGACCCTGAGGGAACCAGCGCATGGGCGGAAAATGGGGTGGTGCAGCAGGCGCTGCGGGAGGCCAGGGCCAGGTTCCCGGAGCTTTACCTCATCACCGATGTCTGCCTTTGTGAGTATACCTCCCACGGGCACTGCGGCCTGCTCCGCGGGCAGGAGGTGGACAACGACCGAACCCTTGAAGTGCTCGCCAGGACAGCGCTTTCCCATGTGCAGGCAGGGGCGGATATGGTGGCGCCCTCCGACATGATGGACGGACGGGTTCTGGCAATCCGCGAGGCCCTCGACCGGAACGGGTTCTCCGAAACACCGATCCTCTCCTACGCGGTGAAATACGCGTCGGCATTTTATGGTCCGTTCCGGGATGCGGCGGGCAGTGCGCCCGGCTTCGGTGACCGCAAGGGCTACCAGATGGATTATCACAATTCCCGTGAGGCGGTGCGGGAGGCCCTGCTCGATGTGGAACAGGGTGCGGACATCCTGATGGTCAAGCCCGCGCTCGCCTATCTTGATGTGCTTGCCGAGGTGGCGCGTGCCACCGGGATGCCTATGGCGGCTTACAGCGTATCCGGAGAATACGCCATGATCAAAGCGGCGGCAAAGTCCGGCCTGATCGACGAGGCTTCCGCGGTCTGTGAAAGCGCGGTTTCGATCTTCCGGGCGGGCGCGGATATCCTCATCAGCTATTATGCCAAAGAGCTGGCTGGCTGGATCGACGAAGGCCGGATCGGTTGACAGAGCGTCCAAGCTGTGCTAAAATAATCCAAAAATGAAACGGGACGTCCCGTTTGTTTCTTCTCCGGAGAAGAAACAAGCATAGCTGATAGCGGAACTCCCGAACTGACAGCTTAGAATAAGGAGCATTTAGAGATGGAATCAAAAGAAAATATAGCTAAGGAGCTGGAGCTTCTCAGCGGCAGCACGCAGCGGCTCGGGCAGACATGGAGGATTTCGGGTGTCCCGATCAAAACAACCATCCCTCTGGCCGGGTGGATTGTCACACTCTGGAAGCGCTGTATCAGAAAGAGCGTCTATTGGCTGATTGCCCCTTACTGGGAACAGCAGACGGCTTTTAACCATACAACCATGGAGGCGGTTTCAGAATTGTATCGGATTCAGAATGAACTGTGTGGGGATCAGCCGGGAAATCTGCTCGATGACTACCAGCGGCAGATCAACGATCAGCAGAACCAGGTGGAGCAATATCGTGCAGAGGCCGAAAAATGGACGGAGGTTCTTTCCCGCATTGATGCCGCAGTCCAAGAGGGATTCTCCGAATGCCGCGAAAAACTCCTGGAAAACCAGGGCCGCGAATTGGACAGAAGCGACAAACAAAATGCGATTCTGTATGCCTACCGGTACCTGTTGGGGAGGGAACCGGAGAACACCGACATAGTCCTTTACAATGAAAAGGACTATCAGGAGTTAAAACAGACATTTGAAAGTGCGCCCGAATATCTTTTGAAGCACAATGAGAAGCGATTACAGATGGACGCCCTGACAACCAAACAACTGATCGGAAAGTTTGACTTCCAGATTGACTATGAGGAGGTTCTGGAAAAGAATTATTCAAAGCTTATCAATCCGGGGGATACGGTCGTTGATATTGGCGCCCATGTTGGAAGGCATTTAAGGGTATTTGAGCGGCTGGTCACGGAAACTGGCTCGTTATATGGGTTTGAGCCGCTGAAAAAACAGTATGGCTATCTTACGGAAACCTTCCAGGCAGAGAACGTCAGGTTGTTCAACCTGGCATTGTCCAATTTTAATGGGGAGACGGAATTCTGGGAGTGCGAAAACTACCCGGAAGAAAGCGGATTAAAACAAAGGGTGGTTTATAATCGTGAAGATGCGCGGCTAAAAAGCATAAAGGTGCAGGTAAAACAGCTGGACGATTTTATGGACTGCTTTACCAGACTGGATTATATCAAGCTGGACGCCGAAGGAGCGGAAGTGGATATTCTGGAAGGGGCCGCGCGGGTGATCTCCAAATTCCGCCCGATCATCAGTACGGAATATGGAGGGCCTGGTTACGGTGCGTACGGACGGCAGAGAAGGAGTCTGTTCGACCTGTGTGAGAAGAATCACTATTCCGTTACAGATATCTTTGGGAATCCCATCTTCGATCTTTCCGAGTGGGAGGAATGCTGCGATTCTGTGTATTGGGACTATTTTCTTGTCCCAAGGGAAAAACTGGCGAAATTTCTGTTTTGCCTGCACAATTAGGATTCGGAAAGAGGGGGACTTGCCCCCTCTTTTTGCACTTGGCTCTTGAGCGGCGCGGACAGTAAAAAGCCTTCGCGGTAAATCACCGTGAAGGCTTTGGTTCTGATGTGCGAGGCGAAGGTTCAGGCTGCTTTGGAGAACCCGGAGATGCCCCATTCCCCATCCGTACGCGGGGTGAAGGTGTAGACATGTGCGGGCAGCCGGTCGATGTTCCGGCAGACATACTCCTTGACCGCCTGGATGTCGGCATTTTCTTGGCTGCCCCACGAGCCATCCGGGAACGACCACTGGTTAAAGCTGTCCCAATAGCTCAAAATCACTGCCCGGGCGGTCAGTCCGCCGTCCGGCTCCGATTCTATGCTGGTGATCACCGGGTAATCGGTAGCGAGGGTGGAACCTTCCGCATCCAGATAATAAAGATCAAGCGGCTGGCTGTACCGTATGGAGATACCATCCTGGGCGGGCAGCTCAAAGGACTCCCCAAACAGGACTTTGGCCATTTTGCGCACGTCCTCGCCGTAGGAAAGCAGGCTCACACTCCGTCCCGCTCTGGATTGCTCCTCAAAAAACCGTTTCACCGGCTGGGACTGCGGGTCAGCAGCCTCGAAAGCTTCCCCATAGATGTCGATATGCGGGCTTTGGGAAGCGGCGATCTCGACCAGCAGAGAGACCGGGGCTTCGGAGATGGAGGAAAAATCGCTGTTGAAAATCAGAGTATTGCGGTAGTCTCGGTAGGAATAGATGATAGCGGCCAGCTTGTAGGCGCGGTCGTCCTCCAGCAGGAACTGCGCGCCGATCTTACGAAAGTTGCGGATTTCAGCCAGCCGATCCTGCGTATTTTCAAGCGGGAGACGGTCCCCCAGAGGAATGGGCTGGGATTCTGAAGCGGAGCTGGAGACCGGACGGACAGCCTGCTGGATATGCTGGCTGTTGACAGCAGCGGCTTCTGTGGTCCGACAGCCGACCATCGTCACTGATGTGAACAGACAGACCAATACGGCAAGCGGCCTGATGGTACGCCTCATAAAAACATCTCCGTTCGATTCAGGATTTTCTGGAGAAAGTATAGCATACTGCGATACAGGATTCTACAATAGTTTGCAACGATTTTTTAGCGAATTTGTAAACATGTGCAGCCATAATAAGAAAAAGTTTCCAATGATAAAACCTGCCGGATGGTGCAGACTAAAAAGGACGTAAAGAAAACGGTCTTTGCGTCCCCGTTTTGCAACACGCGAATGATGAAAGGAGCTATTTCAGATGGATAACTGCAAAGCAAACCACAGTGTAGAATGTACCGTATCCCAGTGCAAAAACCATTGCGCAACCTCCGACTACTGTTCCCTGAACTGCGTACGAATTGGAACCCATGAGAACAACCCGTCGATGGACCAGTGCACCGACTGCAAATCCTTCGTCCGTAAATAACCCATAGACAACCCCTCAAAAAAACGGTCCCGCAGAACGATTGCTGCGGGGCCGTTTTTGGCTGCTGCATGAGAACGGTCACGGGTTCAATCCGACTTTGCACGTATGGAGGAACCGCCCCACTCTACCACCGTAAACCCGTTCCGCTCAAACGGTTCGAACGTCTGGGGAGGCAGTTCCACAGGGGATGCGAGGGGCCGGTAGACCATGTGTACCCGCAGGATGGCATCCGGCGAGGGGGTGACGGTAAGCGGGGCAAGCCGCTCATACGGTTCCCCTGCAAAATGGATCAGATTGTAACGGTTGTGCTGCATCCTGGGAACCCAGTAGGTGATAAAATCGTTATATTCCCTTGGAAGCAGGCCGGTTTGCGGCAGGACTTTACGCAGAAAGCCTTCGGTCTCTGGGCCTGGGACGCAGAACCCACTAGAAAAATCCCAGTCGAACTGTCCGCTGCCCTCCCAGAAGAGGTAGTAATGCTCGGACCCGTCCGCCTTGTTGACCAATCGCCCGTCCGGGTAAGCGGTCACCTGCCAGCCGTCGTTATAGGCTGGATAGGTATAGGTGAATTTCCCTTGATAGTCAAGGCGGACCGAGACATCGGTTGGCTGCTCTGGATAGAGATAGATCACCGGTTTTGCGGTATCGGGATTGTTTCTGAAAAGCGCATAACGGCAGGCGTAGGGCATATCACTTGAAGCGATCACGACCTCTCTGGGTCCGCGCTGAATATCGTATCGAATCCCGTTATAAAAGCGGATTTGGATGATTTCCGCATCTTCCAGGCGGGTCTCCGGGGCAACCTGCTGAAAGCTGCCCGCGTTCACCCGCATCCGCTGTAACTCCTCAAATGTGCAGGAAAATGATTCTTCCCCGGGCAACAGGCGGCTCTCCTCTCCCGCCATAGAGGTGATTCGGATTTCCTCTGCCTTGGATGCGCGCATCAGCAGCGTCCAGCGGGGGTGGACATCCGGCTGGACAACCGTATCCGACCAACAGTCGTTTTTCAATTCCGTATATACAGTCTGGTTGACCCGGTACCGCCGCTCCTCTCCGGCGTCTTTTCCCGGCTCCGCATATTGCACCCCGATCCCTTCGGTGTAGAACTGATAGGTATACCGGCTGTCGTCCGGCAGCGTCAGGGTCATGCTGTCCGGATTGTCCAGCGGCTCCCCAACCTCTTCTGACTGCTCCAGCCCCAATTTGGAGGAATACTCGAAAAAGATTGCGGGGTCTACCTCGGTACCTGCCATATCTGAAATACGGTAGAGAAAAAGCGTCGCCCCTGAAAAATCGGCGGGCATAAAGCTGTCCGGAAGGACTTGTGCAGGTGCAGCCGGCTCCGAAGAACTGGAAACCGGTGTCCCGATGGCCGGTTCTGTGAGGGCTTCGGTCGGCGCTTCCATGACAGGGTGCGTCTCCGAGCGCGTAGAGTTAGCGGGTTCTGATGCTGAATTGGCTGAAGA